>TARA_R100001443_G_scaffold25440_3_pt1 | contig 10961 bp, 9 predicted proteins | sample TARA_R100001443 | Tara Oceans TARA_R100001443 (sample SAMEA2622142) | marine metagenome | biome: marine biome (ENVO:00000447); feature: deep chlorophyll maximum layer (ENVO:xxxxxxxx); material: "saline water (ENVO:00002010), including plankton (ENVO:xxxxxxxx)" | depth 50 m
AGGTAATAGGAATCCACCATTAGGTTGCCAACCCATCGACGAAGCTGATTGAACCACCGGAAACCTATGCGCGTTCTCAGCATCAAACTCTGCCAGGTATGACACCATGTGCAGTGTATTGTTCGTGCTTACGGGAGCATCTAGATTCGACAACGCAATAATCTTTGAGGCATCAACAATGGTTCTTCGGTTGACCACCCGTGATCGCCAACCACTTGCGCCACGCCAAACAAGTAGACGTTTAGCTTCACCGCTAACAACATCAATGGTTCGCCCTGCGATGAAGATTGGAGCCAGGGCGATACGTGTGCGTGAGATAGTGCCGTCAACTTGTGCGGTCAATCGGTAAACGCCGTTGAAGTCAACTTCGAAACCTCGTGGAGCCCGAAGCGTTGATAGCACCTGACGAGTGACAACCTCTGGTGGTGGAGCGCCACCGTCCAGCATGGTCTCAAGCGTGGGTAGTTCGCCCAACTGTTCTTCGAGATCCGCAAGGATCTGATCAGACCTGCGTCTTTGGACTTCATTCGCAAGAGTTTGTATCGTGCGCCTAAATTGTCTTGCGCGTTGAACCTGTCTCGGAACCATTTCAATGAGGGCGATACTTGTGATCAGCCGACCCTCATCCTGTAACCAGGCTTCAGCTAAGGTGTTGATGGTTTCGGGATCATGCATTGAATCCCAGGCGGCTCGATGTTCTGGTCGACCACCATTGTTTAAACGCTCAACTAAACCACGAATTATTTCAACTGCCCGATCAACAACAGAACCACTTTCAGGGTTTCTGCTTTGGCCTTCGGGGCTCTCCATCCCCACCGTGCCATCTGCTTCCATGTGAACCACCTACATAAACAACATCAATTCCAAACAAAAACAATTCACCTCAGAACGAGATGAATTTAACTGGCGCAACCCACCAACCCAACAAGACTATCGGGCCACACCACCCCGTGTCAAACCACGAATTGTCACACCCTGTTATACTTACCTGTAAGGCAATAGGAGGACTCATGCCGACACCGAAGAAAACTGCGGCACCGAAAGCTGCCGCTAAAAAGAAAGCACCTGCAAAGAAGAAGGCCGCACCAAAGAAAGCTGCCCCTAAGAAAGCACCCGCAAAGAAGGCTGCGCCTGAACCAAAGGCACCAGAGAAAGCAGTATTCCGACGCGTGTACTTACACAGCAACTCAGGCGAAAAGACTTTTACTTTCAAAGGTGACAAGGATTTCAACGAAGCGATAAAGATTATTGAGTCTGCACCTACGGTTTCTACAGGTGCTCGGATGCCTCAGATTTATTTCGTAGATGGTTACGGGTTCCACCAGGTACACAGCTACAAGGTAGTGAAGTTACAAGTCGACTGAGCACTCAATGTGCTCAGCCTCCTTGCTTGGGTGGTGGAATCGGTAGACACAGGAGACTTAAAATCTCCCGGCGACTAGCCGTGCGGGTTCGATTCCCGCTCCAAGCACCTACTACGGACTCGGTGGCAACGAGATCGGCAACACATTTTCAGCTTTGATTATCTTGAATCCACCATCAGATTGGATTTCAACAAGCTCAGGCTGGATGTTGTTGCTGATTAGATGTTGCGCCGTTTCCTTGCTCATCGTGAGCACATCAGAGATTGCGTAGCCCATCTCCTGAAGTTTACGTGCGCTTCGACTAATGACACTTAGTCCACCTTCGTTGCGTACTTTTCTACGCTCAGGAGTTTTCTTCACACGCTTCTTCTTCGGCTCAGGCTCTTCGGGTTTCTTCTCACCTTCCACCCAAGTTTTGCTGACCTCATCCATATCGATGATCGTCCAACCCTTTGGCGGTCGACCCATAGGTCTTACCGTACTGGCGATAACAACTTGCCCGTCAAAGCTAAGGAACCCACGCATCACAGCGGATAGCGTTCGTGTGTCCCAGGCTCTATCGTACGGAATGAGAATGGCTGGCTTGTCCTTATTCATTTGAGACGTCACAGCCATACTGACAGCCGTGATAACCGTTGCCCATTCGGCACCTGACAAAGCACAGTGCAGCCTACCGTTACGCTCAAAGCCCATACGGAATACTTCGCGTTCACCGTCTACCAATTCAATCTTGAATTTCCATGCATCGGGTAAGAAGCGTTGAACCAACTGACTAAACGTACGTGCTTGTTCTGAGAGCAAGAATCCAATTGAACGCTCACAAGCAATTCGAAGTGACCGATAGTTTTCCTGATCGACTCGGAAAGATTGAATCCGTTCTTGAGCACCAGTCAAATCAGACCAGCGATCGTTCACAGTTTCCATCTTACCCAGAGCACTCATTGCAGCTTCCAAACGATACTGTGCTTCGGAAACAGGTAATGCGCGAGAGTCTACTTTAGTTAGCGCCGTGTCTTCAATCTCTCGAAGCTCATGGTCAAGGGCAACAATGTTGTTGTCACAACCTGCGGATCTTTCTTCCGCAGCTTTGATTGACTCAAGCAACTTCTGAGATTGCGTTTCCCATGTATTGCTTTGTTCTTGGTAGAAGCTTTGGCAATTTTTCAGGTGAGCCAAGCCGACACTTGAACTACAGACGGGGCAAACGTCTAGCTCATGCTTTACAGCGACATCAACAATCGCAATAGCACCGTCAACGTTCTCACCCTTGTGCGGTAGTTGAGACTTTAGATCTCTGATTGAAAGCTCTGCCTGTGCTTTGTAATCAATCCAGGCATCCCGTTTCTCTGTAAGCTCGACTACTTTCTTTTGCTTAGCTTCAAGAGTGAGCCCACCGTTTGATTGAGCAATCGAAACATCTAAGATCTCTTTTGCTTCAGCTACAGCGAACCGCATCTTATCGAGATCACCGTCCGAAGGTTTTGCCTCAAGCGAGTCACCGATGCTTTCAAGAATAAGCTCCGCACCCTTGACCTCTTTTGATAACTCACGCGATCTGGAGTTTGCGTAATTCAAAACCTCAATGAGAGTCTTTGTCTCGTTCAGGTTCTTACCTCGATGCTTTGCGATGTCTGCGTATTTATTATGTAACTCTTCTGGTAGACTGAGTAAGACATCGTCACGGGTAACGTTGTCACCTGACCATTCCAGGAAGGCTTTACGTGCTGTTGTTGCTGATCCTGACAACGCCGCTGCAACTGAGCGGTGGACCAAACTATCCGAGCCTGGACCATCATGTTGAGGGCGCTTGACTTTACCTTCTTCCCTACGTGCGTTGTAGTTTGCCGTAGAGCCATCACTAAGTCGTGCCGTAACCCCAAGCTCATCTCCTGGTGCAAGTGTTAAAAGTAAAGCTGCATCGGATACTATACTACGACCGATTACATCATCGGCAGATCCTGCAATTGCAAGCTCAATAGATTGTACCACGCTGCTTTTGTGGCTTGTGTTCGACCCCACAAGTAGGGTTTTGGGTCCAAGGTCGATGCCCCATGCATCTCCGTTGGTTCGAGGCGACTTCAGATTACTGTAGACGTGCTCGACGTATGGTCGCGTAGACATAGAACCTCCTAGTTACGCTTGATTCAAAGTTAAGTTATACCAGTCTTACCACTGTGTCAACAACTAAAGTCTAACCGTGCCCATGCAAGGTAGTCTTGTTCTGGTAAGACTTCAATTGAAGATACTTTTTGGAATACTTCATCTGCGGGACACCATGTATAAACGTGCTTACCCGCAGATATAAAGCCATCTACAATATCTGCTGTGGCTTTTCCGACAGTTGGGTTTTCGTTATCTGAATACACAGGTATGATTACCCCGTGAAACATTGGATTACCCTGAAAGTCTTTCCCATGTGGTACGTCACGGCACCAGGCTTTCCAACCTCCCAATGCCGCTGCACGAATCTCGTAGTCGTCTCGACCCGAAATGACTTTAGTTTCCCAGCCATCCTGGACCAAAGACCTACCGATCTTCACGCACCACTGCTCAATATCTTCCAGCCCATCCTGTTTAGAATGAGCCAGAAACCATTTAGATGTTTCCATTTCCTCTCCTATATGTCTTTAAGGCTGCGTCCGACTTCAGCCTCTGCGGTCATCCTAACATCCCAGCCAGGGATAGTCACGGTCATACACTCTTCAACAGTGCGTCTCGCGACTTCCAACTCTGGGGGTAATGGCTCTCCCTTAACGGGTTTCCAATCTGGTGATAAGTTTTCTGGTAAGGGTATCTCTACTGCAATCGAGTCGTGGCATTGATGGATCATACCAGTACCTCGACCTGCAAAATCAAACGGAAACTCACCGATCACAGCTTGTTCTGCGAGTCTCATGATTGAAGATTCAGCCGCAAGAATCGGAAAGTTAACCACTTCATTCTTCTTACCGTCAGACAATGGGCCTGAGCGTCGATTAAATATCGGCTCTTCCATAAACTTCTGACGACTATACAAGCCTCGCATATCGTTCCAAGCGTCCATCCATTCAGGCTCAGCTTTCAGCCACTTATTGTGAAAATGTCTGACCTCTCTTGGCTCAAACTTTAGGTATGGCATTCGACCGTCATCGGTCTCTGTGCTTGTCAACACTTGCCATACAGTCATCGGGTCAGCCCAATAAATTGACGCGTATCGAAATGTCTTCATGACATCACGCATAGCTTTGGCTTCACCACCTGTAGGCTTACGATCTAGACTAAAACCATCTGGCCCCCAACCACTCGCATTCTTAAAATCGTTACCAAATATGTCGTAAGCCAGTAGATTGTGAGGATCTTTACCCGTGTCAAAACATTCGAGCAGTCGAGGTATCTGCCAGTAACAAGCAGTGATTCGTAGGTGTGCTTGATCTAAGTCAGCACCCACCAGTATGCGTCCTGGAGGGGCAGCAAAGATAGACTTTAATCTTCCCTGACCCTTTCGATTGCCGATGTTCTGGAGATTAGGACCAGAGCTTGATAGTCTTCCGACACTGGTAACGTGAGCATTCCAAGTGGACCTTACGCGACCATCCTCAGGAACCAATCCTTTATCTGAGTCTTGACTTCTACGTCTCAACGGAACCAACACAGTACCTAAAATCTTATTCTTCTCTCTACGATACAACCGGAGTTGCTTCAAAAATGTTTCTTGGCGCTCACTCATTTGACCCGATGCAAGGTGCCCGCGTATTACTGCGTCACCTGTACCTGGAGCACCTGTCTCGGTATAAAACTCATTGGCACTCATCGACGCCGGAATCCCCAGATTCCAATCATCGTAAAGAAGCTTGCGAATCTGATCCACGCTCCCAGGATTGAAACCCGCGTCTACATGTTTCTGTAGCTCTTTACGTCTACGCTTCACAGATATCTCGTACTCACACTCAAGTGAACTACGTAGCTCCTGGTCGATCCAAATACCTGCTTTGTGCATACCCACGCACATCTCTTGAGTTGCGTGGTCTATTTCGTTTAGATTCCACGGCCTCTCAATAGGCCAGTGACTTGGCCTAAGCCCACGATTCAATTCATTGAAAGCACCGACCTCCACTGCTGCGTCAATCAACGGCACCGTAATTCGAGCGTTCACTACTGTATCGATGATGTTGTACTTCAGAAGCTCTGTGTCATCTTGACTACCAGTAGATATCTTCGTACCCTTTTCTGTTGTCTCCCAACGTTCGACATCTGTAAGCACCGATCCAATCGTCTTCAGTCCTTTGGGTAGGTCAGGTGACCTAAACCTGGCATGAAAGAGCGTGTCTACAAGCGGTTCTGGTGTGACTCCAAACTGCGTCTCAACCACCATACGATCGTAGTAGCCTGCGTTGTGGCCCACCCAAACGCGACCGTCTGTGAATGCGGTGCAGAGTATGTCACGAATGCGACGTTCGTCTTCTGGTGGGTAGATGCGAGTAACGCCATCGGTGGAGAGTAGACCAACTCCGATAGCTTTTGAAACGTGTATAGGGTTGGAGCGTGCAGCTTTGCCCTCGGCGTCCAGATCGGGGATGGCAATTGCAATGGTGCGTAGGTTGCACTCAAGGGGTTCGATGCCGTCAGTCTCAACGTCGTAAGCCCAGAATGGTGCGGGCTGTGCCAGAAAAGCCTCAAGCTCTTCAGGCGTTGGGTTCATCTGTGACTCAGGTTCAATCCATCGCAGTGTGTTGTCGAACCATCTCTTAGCTTTGGATATGTCGGCCTCAATAACGGGCCTCCAATTAGGGGCTCTCGTTACGTAGTGAGGTGAGAACGTAGCCAACATCTTCTTAGTTGTCGGTTCAGAAGACCACACCCAGTTGTCGTCGATGTACATTGGACCACCACGCATGGCGTGTATGCTCGACGATTGATTCGATAAGGCCCGTGTTGCAGTCTTACCGAAGGCAATGAAGTTGTCGTACTTGTTTAGTACAGATTCCAAGCGAGGCTTACAGCACTCAGCCGGATGGGGTAATGGATCTTTCCCCTGCGCCACACGCTTCTTGTTGAGGCGATCGAGCGACTTCTCCATTCGATTCCACGCGCCACCCTCCTTACCAGGGGGCTTGCAGGCAATGACGTTATCCAAGTCTACGTGCGATCGATTCATACCTGCGGCACTCAAAAACCTGGCCCACTCAGATGCAGCACTACCCATTATGGGTCGACCGTTGTTTACATCTTCGGCGCGTGGAGCTTCACCCAGTGCAAGTATCTTTGCTCCTGGATGAAACTCTCCAGTGACGGGACGCCATTCATCTTTCTGTAGTGCGCCGTTGGGTCCGAGAGGACACTCATCGCAACGGGCACCACATTGTTTTGGATTCTTATTCATAGAAAGTAAGGCATCTATCTCGACCCCCGACATGCCTTCCTGCTCGGGTCTTTGGGACACAGGTGGTTCCCTGGTCTATGTTTAGCTAACGATGCCTTGAGCCGCGCTTGCAGGTGGAGGCAAAGAAACTCCAGCCGGTGGTACGGGTGCTCCGTTAGACACGGCAGGCGCACTGTTGGTGCTGGCTACGTTTGTAGACTTCTTAAGCGCATCGAATTGTTGCTTAGTAAGCCACTTTCCGATTTCGTTGTAAGAACCCTGAACACCCTTCTGCCCAGGAACAAACTCAACGAAAGCCTTGCGGCCTTGGTTCTGGCTGGTCAGGAACCAGGCAGTGTTGATCTCAGTGGCACCCTCAATGTCAGCGGCACTGTAGCCAAGCGACTCAAGAATAGAACGCAAGACGGCCATGCGACCACGGACTTGCTTCTCACTTAGATCCGAGAGAATGTTTCCATTGTCGTCGAATGGAACGCTAAGGAACGAAAACATCTTAAATCCGTTTTCGAATTGAACGTAAACCCGACGAGTTGTGGGCTTGTCGTTTCCAGTACGCTCGAGATTTACGATACTGACCTCGTAAAATCCTGCCTCGGGTACGGAAGACCCAAGAGCACTGATACCTTGAAACGCGTTGCCTGCTACTTTGATAGTCATAATGACTCCTTTTTGTTTAGTTAGTTGGTGGTGGTGGTGGAAGACTCGGAGATGAAGCTTTGTTTGTTTCAGGTTCCGAGAAATCAAAAAGAGACTGGGTACTCTGCTGCCTCAAAACGCCACGCGCAATGCCATCCTGGCACGCCCAACGAAGATGCAACCGATTGTCAGTCCGACCTGACACTGCTGACTGGATAGCATCCTGAACAGCAGCACCCTCAATCATAGCGTTTGCTACAGATTCTGCAACCTCATCTTGCCATTCCAGACCGGGAAGTCGGCTCAAGTGATAGTTGCTCTTACTGGCACGTAAAATCTCGCGCAAGTTGCCCGGTGTCTTTGCAGAACATGTACCGGTTCGATCTCCCGTCACCCATTCAGGGTTTGTTGGGTCGCAATAATAGATGCTTGGGAACCAGGGATCTGGGTATGTTGGGTCAAGCATTGAACGGACATTGATGTCACACCATGACGGTAACGTTTCTACTTGGTTCCGAGATGGTACATCTGGGCCGCCGGGGCAGAACCGTCCTTCAGCGTTTGTTCCTGGTGTACGTTCGTGAAAATTCATAAGCAGGTGAACGTTTAAGTACCGTGCTGTATGTGCAATCTCAAGTAGGTGCTGACTTAATTGTTGGTACGGGTAGAATTTATCTTTCTTCCCGCTTCGTCCCATCGGCGCACTCTCTTGCCACTCAACCATTGAACGCTGGCACAAGTGACTTGTGTCGTCGATTACCAATGCGTCGTACTCAGCCGGATCTAACTCAGTAAAGCTTTTGAGCATACTGACAAGCTCGGTCAGGTTCTTAGGCGAATCCGAATGAACCGATGGAGTAAAACCCAACTCGTTCTGTGCAACCAATGTGATCGCTGAAGGCACACCCAAGAACAACGCTCTTGGAAATGCAGCTAATGCATCACTCGTTTTCTTCTGTTTGGGTTTACCGTAAACGGTAATCATCACACTAGGATGTTCGTTGTCTTCAATCATTGTCTCTCCTAAATTGTTTTCGCGGCATCGCCGTAGAAGCAAAACTTAATACCAGGACAAGCTCCATACCGCCCGATGCATGAGGTTTCATGCTGCACTTTAGGCCAGTCCCAAAAGGTTGGCGAGTCTACCTCAAGTCGCGCCAGTCTATGTTCTTCACGCCAAAGCATCTGAGCAAAGTGCGCGTCCCTGTGTGGTGTCGCCGGAACCATTGGCCGAGCTACGCGCCAGGGTGACTGTGTCTGAATCAAATTAAGGCCGAGACCACCGAAGTTACTGCCGTACATCTGCTTACCCATGATTCTAAATGCGGCAAACCCACCATCAATTGCGTAACCATCGACACTCTTGTTGGCTTGTACCCGTGCCTGGTGTTTGTGATCCCATATAAACGTACGGCCACCCCTCTCTTTCGTCACCATGTCGAGGCGTCGTGTGAGTACCAAGGCTTCACCAGATTCGGGGTGACCAGGACAATTCAACGGAGTAGGCTCAATGATTCCGCCATCCCAAGCCTTTACCTTTGACGTACGGCGGTCGAAATTAGTATCGTCTAAGTGAACAACCCATAACCCCCATTGATTATCCTTGTTCCCCAGCACCGCAGTTACTGGGTACTCGACTTTTATTACGTTGCCTGGAGGTTCAGGATGCTGAGCCATGTATCGCTCAAAGGTTTCAAGCATTCTATCAAGGTGCTCATGCCCACCATTGGTGCCGCACCACATCTGTACGGCTTCTTCAGGATCGAGAAACACAGTGGGGTCATCGTGCCATGTCTCATCGACCCAAACACCTTCAGCCGAAGCTGCTCCCCAGATTGCATGTTGATGCGCCTGGATGACGTGGCCCATGCTACCGCGAGTCAAGGCGTGAGCGGGGATCATTTCTAAGTTGAGCCGTTGGCCGTAGGCAAACAACTGCGGACACCGAGAAAAGGTTCCGATACGAGACCACCCACGAGATGATCGACCTGCGTCGATAAGAATCTTTCTCACGCCGCGCCCATAAATTCATTAATTTTAATCTGAAGCAACTCGACTACTCGCTCGAGAAAATCATTTCGAAGCCCCTCACTCCAATCGTCTTTCCGAATATCCCCGTCAAAATAAGGCTCATGCTCATCAATCATGTCTTCGTAGACTACATGCACCAATCGGCACATACGTTCAAACTCGCTCACGCTAACACCTCTCTTTGGTCTTGCTGTTATCAGTTTTTTGTAGGAGTAAACTATGAAGGTCTTTTCGTAATGCAGCGGTTTGCTTTTCAGTCCAATCAGCCCGCCGAGAAAAACCTCTCGATTCACGTTTGTTAATGTGACACTGCACAGCCTCAAAAATAATCTTATCGATTACTTGTCGGTCTTTAAACGGCCCGTAAAAAAATATGTCTCTTGGTGGTTTGCACCTAGATCCAGGCCATCGATCAAACTCTTTTATATGCGCGTACGGACTTTTTAATTCGTCTCTAAAACGCTGTACGTGACGTGATCCGTTCTTCTTTGTTGAGTTAGTTACAGTGCTAAAACAAGCAGAACAAACCCAAAACGGATCAGCGTGTGTTCTATCTTTCTTAGCTCGCTTAGCCTTTAAACATTTCGGACACCGGAGAACACCGGCAGCTCGATTCCAACAAGGAGGTGTGATTGGTATGTACCTAAAAACACCCTTAAATTCTTGTGTCTCGGACTTCCCGCAGCCGTCGCAAATAAACTCGACTTTAATCATGCTACTTCCAGCTTGCTAATAATGCTACTTACAAGCGCCTCTTCATCTTCCATACCAAGAAGCTTTTCACTCAATCCATCAAGCTCATCGGCTTTCAAGAACGTTTCAATCGGCCCAAACTTATCAACGAGAATCTGTACGACTCGCTCGTCATAGGTGCCTTGAGCCACAACAACCTTCAACAAAGTAGGACTTCCACCAAGTCGGTCGAACCTACCCTTCCACTGGACAAAGTCACCAGGCTTCCAAGGGAGCATCGCAAAAATAGCCAGGTTTGCAGTCTGCATACCGTCTACACCAGTACCCACACTCTGCCCTGTAGCCACCAGACAACACGCAGTGTCGCTATTACGGAACGCATCAACCATTTCGTCGCGCTCTGTTTCCGATACGCCACCATGAGCCATCCATACGGGCACACCCTTCTGCGCCTCATCACCCTTCGACAACTGATTACGCAATTGATGTGCCCACAACTCCGTCTCTCGCCTACGAGCGGTGAAGATAACCACCTTACCTCCGCCCTTTAGACCCTCAATAGCTTCCTCAATCACATACTTACGTTTACGGCTACATGCCTCGGCAAGACGCACCTCAACGACGCGCTCTCTTCCGTCATTGGTTTTACCCACTTCACGGTTTATTTGTCGCACCGCCTGAGTAAACGTTTGGTCGTCGCTAAACCTATCGGCACGATTCAACTCAGAGTTTGTCAGATAATCAACCTGGACCCGCGTGCTAGGCAAACTTGAATGTGATTCGCTGTAAGGAACCTCATGGACAAGAAAGGAGCAACGGGCCTTTAACTCTTCAATGTTGGACGAACCTCCATCTTCGAGACCACCGTAGGTTCCAGG
>TARA_R100001443_G_scaffold18608_1_pt1 | contig 10954 bp, 11 predicted proteins | sample TARA_R100001443 | Tara Oceans TARA_R100001443 (sample SAMEA2622142) | marine metagenome | biome: marine biome (ENVO:00000447); feature: deep chlorophyll maximum layer (ENVO:xxxxxxxx); material: "saline water (ENVO:00002010), including plankton (ENVO:xxxxxxxx)" | depth 50 m
GTGTAATGTGATGCTGATGTATCAAATAAATATCCAATACTTACATCAGCAACAGCAATTTCAGCTGAATTAAAAGCCAAACTTAAATCGTGTAACCCAATACTAATATCGGCTATTGAAGCACCTGTGGCAATACTATTTATTGAATTGTCCTGCAAAAGTTGATGTGCTGTAAGAGCATCATTTGAAATATCGCCAACTATTCTTGTTAAAGTATGTGTCCCCTCTTTTCCTATTAATACTGAATTATTTACTGTATTTACTGCTTGTGTTCCAATAGTAATTTGATTTTGCGAGTTTGAATTTCCCGTCGCCTCATACCCAATAAATACTGACCCAGTGCCCTGTGTGACATCTTTACCAGCATTTCTTGCTATTCCAGTCATATTATTACCTGTTTGTAAATGTTGTAAAGCAAATGAACCAACCCCTGTGCAACTTGTTCCAGTAGTTAGATTTTTTGTGGATTTATGACCTACACCTGTGTTATTATTTCCAGTTGAATTACCTGAACTTCCAAGACCTGACTGACGACCTATAAATGTGTTTTGTACTCCAGAACTGAAGAATTTACCTGCGTCTGAACCAATCATTACACAATTAGCAGCAGTATTATTCAAACCAGCTTGGAAGCCAATTAAAGTATTTTCATCTTCAGTTGTAATAGCCGAACCAGCATCTACCCCAATTAGAGTGTTTTTAACTGCTGTTGAAGTAATACCTGATGGAATATTTCCTAAAATAACAGTATTGTTTTCATTTTGCCCGTCAGTCAAGTCGTTAATATTTAACTGTGCCCACGAAGTATCACTTGCCGTAATATCAGCTCGTAGATTTGTTATTGATAAATCAGTCGCAGTTAATCCGTCTTCTACCAAATTTACGCTTATATCTAAAATATTGACGGAAATATCAAGACGACCAAGATGAGCGTTTTGAGTATTATTTGTAGTTGTATTAGTATCTATAGCGTCAGTCATTAGAACCATTTGAGCCCAGTGAGCCGCTGATGTATCTGTTAAGTTTGAAATACTGGTATTCAGGTTTATCCAAGAAGCGTCGTTTTGGAATTTAACATTTGTTCCACCAACTTCTAATGTGCCGACATTAAGAGTGCTTAAAACACTACCTTCTCTTAATTCCCATTTATCGGTGCTTTCTACCCAAACTAACTTGGAATTATTTTCGTCCCCTCTATTTACTTCTAATCCAGCTTCTAATGACGCAGGTGGAGTGCCTGTTAAATTAGATGCTACTTTAATTATAACATCGCTGATGTCTAATTCTTCAGCATTTATTATTGTGCTACTGCCATCAACTTGAAGGTTTCCTTTAATAACTACTAACCCAGTATTATCACCAGTGGCACGGGGGTCTAAAATCATGGTCTCTGCCCCATGCAAAATTCCATTAACGCTTATATCGTTTAATACTGTGATATTGGTTTTGGTAATATTAGCAGCGTTAATGGAGCTGTCTTGCACGATTTGTTGTTGCTCTAATAAATTTACTGATGTATCAAGCACATCTAATCTACCTGTTAAATCTACTAATGAGGCATCTGTGCCGCTCTCTAATTGATTGATGGAAATATCTTGCCGTAATTGTTCCGCAACTAATAAAGAAATACTGCTGTCTTGCACTACCTGTGATGAATTAAGATTAGCAACATTAGCAGATAAATCTACAAGTGAAGCATCTGTGGCAGTTATGGCATTTGTTAAAATAGTATTATTAATAAGAATAGAAAGATTATTAGAACTAATACCATTAGTATTTGTTGTAATTCTATCTTCAAAATCTATAGCAGAATTATCAAGACTATTATAGCTTAATTCAAGAGCATAGATAGAGTTTGAACTGTCGGCTAAAAATAAAATATTAATACTGTTGTCTGAAACAGCAACATTTTCTCTTATCGCAACAACGGAGAGGTCAGTTGCAGCTAATCCATTTGTATTAGCATTAATTAATACTTCATAAGCATCTAATATAACTTGATAAGCAGCGATAGACGCTTGATGACTGACTAATGAAGCATCTATAAAAATGAATGAGGCATCAAATAAATCTTTAACATCTACACCATCTATTTTAAGTGTTCCAGCAACATCTACATCACTAACACAACTTACATCACCATTAAGTTTTACATTATAATTAGCAACCGCAGCTCTACCTAATGTTAATTGAGTTTCTGATAATATTTCATAATCCAAATTATTTATACGACGATGTAATGTTTGTCCAGCAGCAGCATTTAATAATGTTTTACCTTCATTATTTTGAAGGAGAGCATAAGAATTATCTACACAATCTTTATGTCCTATACCTCCCCAATTAGCAAATCCAAAATTATCTAATTTCATATTTTTCAATATAGTTTTTCCATCAACATTTAAATTAACAGAAATATCAACATTAGCAAATGAAGCGTCATCACGAATAGTGGCACTTGATAAATCATTTATTTCAGCTTGGAGTGTATTGATACTATTATCTTGGATATTGCTGGAAATTTCAATTACATTAATATCTGCTACTATTTCATTTACACTATTGTCAAGCCGTACAAGGTGGTCTCCAGTTGCAGCTATTGTATTTGAAAGGGCTGTATTAATTATGCTTCCGCCAAATGATACATCACCCAAAACATCTAAATTAGTTTGTGGTTCTGTTATACCTATTCCTGTTCTGCCGTCTTGTAAAACTGTAATTGCCTCTACTTCTGTGCCTACTTGATTATCCATAAACACACTCATAGAGTTATTATTACCAGTTCTTGACCCCATATAGCGTAATGAACCACCGTATCCAGTAATACCGGCATCTGCTCTTATTAAATTACTATCATTATTATTTGCTATTACTTTTACGGCAGTAAAATCAGTAGTATTACTATCAGGTTCAATATTAATTTGCCCTCCTGTTATACTCTGGTTATTATCTCCTAATCCTAATTGTCCGTTTGTATCTAAATTCATTCTTGACGCAGCTTGTGTATAATCATAAATGTAGAAATCGTTTGCATTATTTACCCCCATACCCTTACTTGAACCTGAACCCTCTGTCATTTTAAAGAAAGCAAAACCAGTATTTGTGTTTTCAACTTCTACTCGTTGTGTTCCAGCACCGCTAATGTGTAATTTTTCTTGTGGAGCTGTTGTTCCTATGCCAACTTTCCCTTGATTATCAATTGCCATACGAAATGCTGCTTCATTATAATCATACACGCCGTAGCTTGTGCCACTTGTTCCACTACCCCATTCTCCAGTAGATGATTTGGATTTATAATAGGCATTACTACCTGAAGTAGTATTTTGAATATTTGTGTTTCCTGAACCTGAAACAACTAATCTTTCATCAGGATTATCAACACCAATACCGATATTTTCTTGAACTGAAAGAGTGTGGGCTAAATTAACTGACACATCACTATTCCATTTACCATCAACAGGGTTAATATACCAAGCTCTTTCAGTTCCACCTGATACACCTACTTTAATACCACTGTCGAGTACCTGACCGTCGCTATTAAGTCGCAGCCAAGCCCCTGATATACTAATAACTTCACTATCGACCACAAATTCAGTCCCCAAAACTCGTAAGTCCCCATGTATTTGAACCTCACCGCTAATGCCTGCTGGGGCAGGGTCTAATATAAAAACCTCTGGTAAATTCATCGTAGTTCCAGTAATCTCAACATTTCTTAATGTGGCATTAACACCACTTAAATCCCCTGTTGCTGTGAGAGTGGTTTTAACGATGTCATTTTGAGATACACCATTTAAGGAAGTGTCTATACGAGCTAATGATAAATCCACATTTGTTAAATCTGTTTGGAGTGTTTGGAAACTTGTATCATAAATAGCGTTTGTAATAGTCCCAGCAACTTTTAAATTAACAGAAACATCTATATTGGCTGCCGACAAATCTACATCTAATATAACATTCTGTAATGATATGTCAATTGAATATAAACGATTACTTAAATCGGTGTTAAGTATCTCCCCGCCCACAAATAAATTGCCATTAATACTGGCATCGTTAGAAACATATAATTTAACAAAACTTGCGTCATCTACAACTATACTACCAGTTTCTAAATTTGGTATATCAACTACTACCCCTCCATTAAAATTTACTTGCCCTGTGTTCTTGTCAAACATTATAAGTGAAACATCATTTATACTATCCCAAAAAAATAGATTGTCCCCCGAAAGTCCAATCCAATAGCGTTCATTAGTGCTTTTAAATGAAATTTTATCTAAACTGATAAAGTTATTACATACATCCATACCATTAATCTTATCCACCTGTATTAAATCTACTCTATCATCTATTAAACCTGTAATTTTTTCTACATTTAACACTTGGGTTCTTGATGATTGCCCCAAATACGACATTTATATATTGTGAAAATATAATATATTTATATATAATATAAAATGAATATTCTTGAATTACAACAGACCCAAGATATAGAAAGTGTTAAACTAAAAAAACCACCTAATCCTAATAGAAGAGAAATACAACTTAAATGTTTAACTGATGCTTTAGTAAAAAATAAGTATAAAACAGCCAAACAATTATATAAACAAGAACAAAATAAAGATACAGGTATTAGAGAATTAAAACTTCGTTCCTTATTTGAGCCACATTTTACAGAAGAAATAATTGAATATCCACCAGAATATAGAGAAGCCATTAATGATAGAGTGCGTCGTGCCACAATATTAACAAGATTAGAACTCACAGGAAATATAACATTAGAACAATTACAAGAATTAGATGCTTTAAAAGCTGATATAGCAAGATTAAAAATGTTAAGTGTTCCAGTAGCACAAAATTATTTAATGGAAGAATTTAATAGATTTGTATTAGACCCTGTCCCTCCTGCAGCTGAAAGAGAAACTATGACAATCCGTTAAACTTGGTGGTGAAATATATATTTTTGTTCCATTCTTTCTTTATGTTTAGCAGAGTTCTTATGTCGTGTCATTCCACCGTGAGCTACTATACAACCACAATCACATTTTTCTTTTTTTGCTTTTTGAGCTAAAACTTGTTGTTTATTATTTTTATAATATTCATTAGCTTTTTCTAATAATTCTTCTTGGTTATAAAGATAATAGTTTTGTAAATAAGTTGGTTCGTCATTCATTTTATATATTTATATATTAAAAAAATCTTTATATAAATATATATTGATATGAAAAAATATTACAGACCACTTATAATGGGCTTGCATGCCTTTGGTAAAGAGACGCTTATAGATTTTCGTGGCAGTCCTCATACGAATTGTGCTGCCACTATTAAAGCATTTGTAGATGATTTATGTGATGAAATAAGTATGACTAAATACGGTGATTGTCATATAAACTATTTTGGAGCACCTGCAGTGGAGGGGTATAGCTTTTTCCAGTTAATAGAGACCAGTAATATTAGCGGTCATCTATGTAGCACAGATTACACGATGATAAACCCTGATACAGGACAGAAATATAATTCAAAAGGAAATGGCTACATTAATATATTCAGTTGTAAGGACTACGATGAGAAGACTGCCTTAAGGGTGGTTCAACAACATTTTTTACCAAAAGAAATGAAATATACGATTATAGATAGGGTTTAGTTAAATTGGGAGGAAGCCGCCTCCCGAGCGGCTATTAATAATCGCTTAAAATGCGATTTCATTTTATTTATAATATAATATATTATATATAAAAATGGGCTTCCGTCCAACGAGTAGAACTATGATGCCTGACTTTACAGAACCTCATTATGTAGGAATGCAGGATAGTGGTATTCCAGCACGCCAAGAAAGAATTGATTTTGAATTTGATAGTGAATACGAGGTATTTAAAAGTGTTCCATTAGACGAGTTTTTAGCGAAGGAAAACCCAAGAATGAGCCAGTTAAAATTTATAGGCACTAACCTACCAAACGAATTTGATTACCCAGTGCCAAGAGAAGCAGTAGGCAGCTTACAGAAAATTCCAGCTTTAAGTGGTAATACCCCAGCTCTTTTTGGTAGAAATAGATTAGACCCAGTCCCCTTTAATTGGAATAGTCCTATGGTATTTGAGACCGACCGCTTTGGAGCTTCACACGACTTCAACCAAACTCGTCCTGACCCTATGGTCTCCACTTATGGAAGAAGAGGACAGTAAATTATTGGTATTTTTCCGTTAAAAAATAATATATTTGTATATTATAAATGAGAATTGAAAGATTAACTAATGAATTAGGAGAAATTCAATTTTTAAGTGAAGGAAATTTAATCAACATTTTAGGTAAAGATGATAAAAGTAAATTTTGGATTAAACCAGATGGTTCTTGTTCTGTAGGAGCAGGAGCTAATGGTATGAATTTTTTTACACTTAATAATGTTCCTAATAAACCTATAAATAATAAATTATTAGGAGTAAAAAATGATAAAATAGATTATTTTGATAGTGTTGATTTAACTGATATAACAGCTAAAAAAATAGAAGTAGATAATGGTAAATTTAAATCTTTATCTGTTAATGATATAAACACAAATAAATTTTCATCACCAGAAATTATTTGTGAGAAAATTAATGTTGAAAACAAATTAAATGTAGATGAAATTGAAGTAGAAAATATAGATGGAAAACAAGGAGATTTATTAGCATTAAAGGTCGTGGATATTAATTGTCTTGATACTTTATTAGTTGAAAATATAGATATAAACGGCTCAATAAATAGAAATCAAAAACAGTATGGTAGTTTAGATAATCCTATATCCATATCTAAAGCTGATACAAATAGTTTTAATATGGAGGATGCTAATAGATTAGTTATATTCGGCAGACATTATAACCGTGTATTAGCTTTTAATGTTAAAAGTAATAAGAAAGATTTATGGACTAATAAAATTGTAAAATGTGAAATAAATGACCTTGATGGAGAAGGTGTATTTATAGTAGAAAAATTAATTAAAAAAGTAAATGATAATGAATTTAAAGTAGAAGTAGTTTTTAATAAGAGTATAGCTGGAAAAAGTAAAATAGAAAAAATTGTTATAGATTTAGATTAATATTATATTATTACAATATATAAAGATGCCTTGCACTAACGGACAGGATTGCCCTATAAAATCTAAAATACCGCACGAACAACCATCAACATCTACAAGACCTTTTAGCGATTTACCTGATGTAAGACATACAGGGGGTTCTACAAGAAACCAAGATTTTCCTACTGAATGGGGAAGACCGCCACCAATCCAGACTGCAGATATTAGAGAACTGCCAGGTGGATACGGACTTGGTAGTTCAACATTAGCCGGTTGGATTACTACTAATATGAATAAGTATCACAATAATCAATCAGGTAGATTTCCTCCAAGTTGGGGAGAACCGCCACGAGCCCAAACAAAAGATAGAAAACCATTAGGTTTTGGATATGGTGAAGGGTCAGGAACATTAGCAAAATGGATTAAACAAAATATAGAAAGACAACACGGTGGAAATATACCATCTCTTAATATGCCTTCAGCTCGTCTTGGAAATGGAAAAAGACCAATTCGGGGAGGAAGCCGCCTCCCGAGCGGCTATTAATTAATCGCTTAATTTGTTTCTTTTAATTTATATTTATATTATATTTTTATAAATATAAATGGCGTGTGAGATAGAAGAGATTGATTTAGATAGATTAGTATTATCCAAACCTCCTATTCATATAGGACAGAGAACTCATCAACCAATAGAGATAATAGATTTAAACATAACCGATTATAACCCTTATATGAGTGTATATTATCAGGCAAATAAACATAAGTGGAGACGATATTATTTAAATAAAAAACAGAAGAAAAGAAAATTAAATATGATGGAACATTTAGAAAAAAACGAAACTCCTTGTATTTTAAATTTTATGAATTAGTTAAATATATATAATTAATACTTAAAGAAATAAAAATAGTTATAGTAGAAACCGATGACTTCTCAACCTGAAGAACTGATTAATGATTTATCAAAAGATAGATGTAGAAAACCGACCAAACCAGAAATTATTGAAAAAGTATTAACTAATGTAGATATGATAAAAGAAATTCCATATCCAATAAAAAAGAATAATTATAAATGGAAAAAAAATATAAGTAAGTTAGAGCAATTATTAATTAATTTACCTGTTATTGAAATAACTGAAAAAACTGAATGTGAAGACGGAGTATTTTATGATATGGAAAGAATAAAAAAAGAGAATTTAAAATTGATTGATAAAAGTTGTGTTGTTATTTATAAAGGAATTATACAAGTAGTTTATATAACAGAAGAATTTGATAAAGGTATTACAAAAGCAACTGAAAAATTAAAAAAATTAGGTGAAAATATGGATAAATACCATAGAGTTAAAGAACATTCATTTTATAGCGGATTTAAATTAGGAGCTAAAACAGAAGAGGAAAAAACAGAAGCACATTTATATAAAAAAGACCAACATAAACACGATAAATATATGGGGCGAAATTGGTTAGATGGAATGATAAGTTTTTATTTATCACCTACTAAATTTTATCCTGATAGAAAATATGGAACAATAACAGCTTATCAACCGAGAAAATGGGAAGCTAATGATGATGATGATTTTATGTATAACTTTATATATACCTTTTGTGCTTTACAAGAATTAGAAAAAAGATACGCTCCAGCAATTACGGATTATAGAATTACAAAAGCGAAAAATGCTGAATTTGTAGGAGCTATTCCAAATATTCCTATTGAAAGATTAGCAGCAACAGGATTAGGAGGAAGTGTTAATTTTGCGTCAGCAATTCATAGCGACAGCGGAATTGAAGGTCTAACTGAAACGATAATATGGTGTAAATGTGATGAAGGAAAACAACAATATTTCGTTAGTCCTACTATTAAAATGTATTTTGATTTATCTAAACATAATGCTATAATTTTACAACCTCCAAAAATTCCACACGGAACAGCTAATACTGGAAATCACGGAGGATATGGTTTTGTTAATATATCTAAACAAAGATGTTTAGAAAAAGGAACTAATATGAAATCACAATTAGCTTGGAAAAAGTATTTTGAGAATTATAATGAAGAAGATATTAAGAGAAGAGATATAAATGATTTATTAGAAAAAATGAATGTAAAAAATAAAAGCGGTAAAGCGACCTATATTATTAATGGTAGAACAAAAGTATTGGAAAAAGATGATATAGGTATATTTTATAAAGAAAATAAACAAAAAATATATTTTCATTATTTTAAAGAAGAAGAAGTTTCGTCCAGTTTGACTTCCGTTATGTTGAACGAAGGACAACCAGTTAATACCGCCTTAACGGCGGTTTCCGTTAAGAAGGAAAACCAGTTAAACCAAGATGTTAATGAACTTCAAGATATTAAAGATAGATTAAGTAAAGCAGAAGAATTTATTAATCAATTAAAAAATATATTAAATAATTAAGTATATATAATGAGTGAAGAAATTTTAAATGAATGGTATGCTAATAATATATTTCCTTATGATTATTATGTAGCATCTACAACAGAGAATAATATGATTGGTGATGATTTTGAAGACCCTTTAGCACAAGACCTTTTTGAATTAGGATTTGCTGCCGCAACTGGTGGTGGGTTTGGAGCGGCTAAATATTTAGGTTCTGCGTTAGGAAGCGATTTAATGAAAGGTGGAGGGGGGACTACTTTACCATTTATAGGTGATAGTATTAGAACTGGAGAATGGGATAAAAGAAAACTTAATGAGAGATTAAGAGAAGAACAATTTAAAAAAAATATACCAAAAAGAGATGAATGGTTTTATGCTGATGGTTTTAGAAAAGAATATCCACAAATGGCGGAATTAAGTAAAGAAAAACAAATAAAAATTTTTGAGCGTTTTTTTGATAAACACCATATAGCTTTAAATAGAAATTTTTATTATCCACACGCAACAAAAGCAAAAGAGCTTGGACTACAAGATTTAGAGAAAGAATGGAATTTAGGTAATTTAAGAAATAAACCAGAAAGACCCACACCTATTCCACAAGGAAAACCAAGAGAAGAACCTGCGTCTGGTTGGTTTTGTTATGATGAGGATAAATATACAAAGGGGTATTGTGAAAATAGAAGAATAGGAGCTATTGTAGATAATGTTAAACAAACACATACTTACGAAGAAGACCAGAAGAAAAAAATTGAAGAGAATAAAAAAAAAAATACCTTACCTGATGGAACTGATATTTGGGCGAGTAGTGGAAAACCTGTGAGCGATGGTGGTGGAAGGGCGAGTTTTTTTTGGGAGGAAAAAGATTGGTATAAAAAAAAACGATAGTTATTATTTAAATATTTTGGATATATATAAATGAGTTTCTGGTTCGGTCAAATTGTAGGTGAAGGAAAAAATTTTTTAAAAGGTGCTTATGATGATTATTCTTATGGAAGAGACGAAGGTTGGTTTGTGTCAGGTGGCGGTTGGGAAAATGTTTATGGGAATAGTAGGAGTAAATATAAACCAACAAGGGACACAGCTTATGGCCCATATTTTAAAACAGGTGGTATTGTTCCAAAAACAGGGCCAGCAATAGTTCATAAAGGAGAGATGATTATACCAGTTAAAGATGTAGAAAAAACAAAAAAAGCGATGCGTAAAGCAAAAGTTCCAGTTCCAAAAAAGAAAGGAGGTTGTAAATAAAATATTTTGGTTATATATAATGAAAGACTTAACCAAAAGTCAAAAGGAAAAATTAGCTAAACACGGAAAGCACCACACAAAGAAACATATAGAGATGATGAAACGATATATGTTAAAAGGTTTAACTTTTACACAAGCTCACGAAAAAACAATAAAACTTGTTGGAAAATAAAATATAATTATATATAAAAATGCCGCAAACAAATATTTCTCAAGCTAAAAAGAACGCTGCTAAAATAGGTGTTGAAGTAAAAGCATCAACTCGTAAAGG
>TARA_R100001443_G_scaffold9287_2_pt1 | contig 10948 bp, 11 predicted proteins | sample TARA_R100001443 | Tara Oceans TARA_R100001443 (sample SAMEA2622142) | marine metagenome | biome: marine biome (ENVO:00000447); feature: deep chlorophyll maximum layer (ENVO:xxxxxxxx); material: "saline water (ENVO:00002010), including plankton (ENVO:xxxxxxxx)" | depth 50 m
TAGCTCTGAAGAAGGAAAACAAGAATGGGTTGATAAAAACATGCCAGGTACAAACTTGATTTTAGCATCTAGAGCTAATAAACAAGATTATGCTAAAGAAAACGCAATATTAATAGATGATCTTAAGCCGACCATTGATGAATGGAACGCTAAAGGAGGTATAGGAATCCTACATACCTCAGCTGCTTCAACTATAAAGCAGTTAAAAGAGTTAGGATTATAATTAAATAATTAAATTATGGACAAAGTAAAAGCAATAGTAAACTCATCATGGTTCAGAGCAGCAGCTGCAGGTGCAGTAGGAGCTCTATTACTAATGGATAAAAACCCACTTTATGCTGGTATAGCATTTGGTATAGGTGTTAGAGAATTTTTACTCGCAATGAAAAGTTAAAAATGGCAGCATATTCCACATCTAAAACAGAAACGGCAAAAAGAAAAAGAAAAGGGGTTCATTCAAAATCTAAAACCTCAAGTCTTAAAGCCTCAAAATTATATAAAAAGAAATATAGAGGACAAGGAAGATGAAAGATAATATCCTAAAGAAAGAATTCAATAAAAAAGATGTTGAACGTTTAAGAAACTTAGTCAAAGGCAAAGGATCAGAACGTACAGGTCAAGGTATAGGATATACCAAAAAAGAAGAATTCCATAAAGAAGGAGATATCTGGGAAGAAAATGGCCGAACATGGACTATAAGGGACGGTGTTAAAGAAAACATAACCAAATTAGATAAATTTAAAAAATCAGCCGTCCCTTTATTTTGTCCTTCCTGTAACAAAATAATGAATAAACAATTAGATCCTCATTATTATAAAGCACATGGGGCTTGTTTAAATTGTACAAAAGAAAAAGAAACCAAACTAAAAATCTCCGGAAAATATAAAGAACATACTAAAGAAATAGAAAACAAAGAAATAGATAAACTTATAGAACAATATAAATCATTTATGAAATTAAAAATGGCTGAAAGTAATGATGGTTTTGTGACAGAATCTGGTGAAGTTGAAAAATGGGTTGGTGGTGTAAATAAAGAAAGAGCAGAAGAAGCTTTACGTGAAGGAATAGAATATCTAAAAAGTCTTAAGAAATAAAATTAATGCAATTCCCTAATTTTTTTCAATATTTATAACAGTATGAAGGGTTATCTTTTAATAAAAGTTTAAAATGTATAAACTAACTTTTTAAAAAAAGAAAAATGGATAATGAAATATTACTTAGTGTCCTAACAGCTATAACAAGTGCTCTCGGTGTTAAAGAGATATGGCAGTTATGGAAAAAAAGAATGGAGCTTAACGAAGAAAAAGCTACAAAAGACGCAAGAGCTAAAGACAAGTTGATGTCTGAAGTAATTGTTGATTTAAAACATAAAATAGAAGAATTAGAACATAAAATTGATGCTTTAATTGAAGAAAATACAATGTTAAGAGAAAAATTAGCCCGTATGGAAGAAAGATTAATGATGTCAGCATCAAAAAGAGGAACTAAATCTAGGGTAAAAAAAGAAACAACTGAAGAAAAATAAAGATTATGGAAGATAATTTCAATCACAGAAAATGGTTTAAAGACCAATATTTAAAAGAAACTGAAGAAACTAATATTGATGAAAAATCAAATAGAGCTTTATATGATAAAGTTATAGGAACCCATTTTGAAAAAGAAGATAAAGGAATGTCTTTTGACTATGAAAGAAATGCTGTTAAGACAGTAATTAGACAAGCTATGGAAGATATGGATTCTAATCCAACTCTTTTAACTAGAGATTATATAGACACAATTATTGATCGTCTTAATGATCTAAAAATGAGTGATTTTTAAAAACAAAAGCGCATAAATCGCATAGATAACAAACTCTTATATATTTATCAGTATATTTAAATATTTTAAAAACTTAATAAAATGAACGAATTCGATTTAAGAAAATTTCTTTATAAAAACCCTTTACTTGAGGAAGATAAAGAAGAAAAAGATGATGAAGCTAAAAAAGCTTTAGATAAAAAAGAGGACGAGTTAGATGAGAAAGACATGGAACACGAGACTCTTAAAGAAAAGATTAAACACCATGAAGGTGCTATTGAAAACATCAAAAAAGAATTAGAAGATTTATCTGATGATTTAGGTGAAGATGAAGAAGATCTAAAGAAAGAAAAAGAAGAAGTTAAAGAAGCCTCTTATGATGAAATGGTTGATGGAAAAGAAGAAGTAGACAATCGTGTAGACACAAACCCAGAAGAGAAAAAAACTGAGGATGAAATTTACAAAATGCGTAAAGAAGGTGAAGAGCCAAAACTTACTAAAGAAAGTCTTAAATCATTAATCAAAGAAAAAATTACATCTATCCTAACTGAAGATGAAACTGAAGAAATTGAAAACAATACTGATGTTGAAGTTAAAGATGACACTACAGTAAAAGCTGATATTGAAAAAGAAATTGATGTTGATGATGAATCATCAAAAGCGGAAATAGAAGTAGATGGTGAAATTGCAGGTGAAAGTTCAGAAAAAGCAGCTGTATTAAGTCTCTTAACTAAGGCCCAAGAAATGGTCCCAAGTTTAGGAGCAGACGCTGAGAAAAATGAAAAAATGGTAAACCAAATAAATAATACCATTACAATGTTTGCTAGAGATTATTTAGCACAAGCACCAAAATAAGACCAAAAATCTTTTTTGTTAAATATTTAAATTAAATTGTTATGAATTCAAATGAAATCTATATGAAAATGGCCGAGTTATGGACTGAGATGTCTTTAGAACACTCAAAAACCAGTAAAGCAGCACATGGCCGAGCAAGAAGTGCAGCGACAAAAATAAAAAAGCTAATTGGTGAATATAAAAAAGCATCAGTAGCAGAAGACAAAGCTTAAAAAATGAAAGATTTTGATCTGAGAAAATACCTTTCAGAAAATCCTTTACTAGAAGACACATCTACTAGTGAGGATTTTTTGGGTTTATTAATGGAAATCACAATTGAAAATTATTGTGAAGAGAATAACATTTTAAGAGAAAACCTAAATGAAAATTTTCTTAAAAAATTAAAATCTAAATTTTCAAAAATACCATCTAAAGTAAAATCAAAAATAAAAGATACTATAGATGATGTAAAATCTAAAACTAAGGATACAAAAGAGTTTTTTAAAGATATAACTTCAATTCCTAAAGATTTAGACCCACAAAAACTTCTTAGAACTATCCAAATATTAAAAACGAAGAAAAACCTAAATGAAGAAGACTTAGGTGAATTTACTTCAATAGAACAAATTAAATCACTAAAACCTGGTGATACTTTCACTTGGAAAGGAGAAAAAATAGAAGATTTTACAGCTAATGATATGCCTGTATATAATGATGATGCAGGAAAAGAGGATGGAATTTTAAAACCCAATGTAATATATGTAGTATCAACTCCTGATTCATTTGAAGATGGAAATGGAGACCTAATAAGAATGCCAGGATTTATTGGTTCAAAAGAATATTTTGAAGAGGTAGAAGAATCTAAAGAGGGAATGTGGGCTCGTAAAATGTTTGACAAATATCCCTGGACAGAAAAACTATTAAGAGTTCTTTTTGCTAGTATTGGTATTGGAAGTGTTGCTTTAGGAGTTGCTGACATAGAAAAATTAGCTGGGGATGACGAGAACGTATCAAAAGGTGGAGAGGCAGGCACAGCTCAAGACCCCTATGCAGATTTTTTACAAGATGGTGATGGAAGCGCTCTAACAGACACAGATGATGTTCAAACAGGAAATGTAAAAATTATTAGAACAGATGCTGCTAATTCAACTTTTGATAGTATAGTAGATCAAGTAGAACAAGCCTTAGATGATGCTAATGTAAATATTGGTGATACTAATTTAGATAATACTGATACTAATAGTGCAGCAGTTCAAACTTATGATGTAGGAGAATATGAACTTTCAGATAGTCAAAAAAGTGAAATAGTTAAAGATCTTGTTGGTAATGGATTAGAAGATCTAAATAAAAAATTAGAAGATTTAAAAGGTAAAAATGTAACATCATTTGATTTTAATATTGATTATGGAGGAACTGTATCAAATCAAGCTGATGGAGATAGTAATCAAGCTAATGATGGTAATGATTTAATAGATGGAAGGATAAGCACAGCTGAAGAAATTAGTAAACTAGTTGGAGAACAAATCACAAAAATTATTAAAAATGCTTTAGGAGATAATGTAGAAGTTAACATTAACTACAATAAAGTAGATACTCATAATAGTGTCTCGAACCAAACAGTACAAGATGCTGTTGATAATATGGGAACTCAAAGTTCATTTGAGACTGTAAGTATAGGAGATATAGTGGCTGAAGATGTTCCACCAACAGAAACACCAAATGATATTCCAAATCTAATATATAATTTCTTATATACTAGATACAAACCAGATGATGGGAAAAGGTTAACTGCTAAAGATTCTCCATCTTCAAAAACAGATTCAAAATCAACAACTTCAACATCACCAAAAGAAAAAGGAGTTGATATAGCTAAAACAGACAATTTTGATAATATGAATCGTCATAATCAAATTGCTGTTATTTTACACCAAATAAATCCTTCATTAAACATTTATGATAAACTTAAAAGTGAAGGTATTAAAAGTGAATTAACTGGCCAGCTTGATGATATTTTAAAAAATGAAAAAGCATCTAATGAATTAAAAAAATTAGCTAAACTGATAGTAACAATTAGAAAATCACCAAATGCTTTTTTAAAGAAAGTAGCCAAAGCTACAGGTGTAGAATTTTCTATTAGAGCTAAAGCTAAAATGACTGGGTTTGGTAAAAAAGGCAAATCAGCAGCTAAATTAGGATTAACTGAAACTGTACTGCAATCTTTAAAAGAGGGCATTATAGATGATATGATTAAAGATGAAGATATAACAGCTAAAAAAATAGATATTATAGCTTTATTAGGAAGTATGTACAAATCTAATTCTCAAAAAGATGGAAAAAGATTAAGTGTACTTGATCAAAGTAAATTAAGTGATGAGGATAAATCAAAACTAAAAGGTATTGGATTTTCTACTGATGAAAAAAGTGGAAAATATATGTTCATGGATGATGATGAATATAAAGAATTTGAGAAAAATAAAGAAAAAACTAAAACAACATCAACATCTAAAAGTACAGATGATGAATTTGTTAATGATCCTAAACTATTTGCTATAGAAGATAGGATGGAAAAGTTAAAAGCTTTACAAATAGATTTTAAACAATTAGATCAAACCCAAGAAATAGATCCTTTTATATTAGGAATTCTATCATTTGTTAACCCTAAATTTGAAAATGATAAAAATCTCTTAAAAAGAGTTTTACAAAAAGCATTAAAACAAATAAAAGATAATAATAGAGAACAAAAACAAAATATAGCTAATCAATTAAAATCTGAATCTAACATAAAACAAGTAAATGAAGATGTTACAAAAACTAATAAACAAGTTCAAAAAGCAATTCAAACAATAGCTAATGATTCTCAATTACCAAGAAGAATAAATGCTTTAACTAAATTTGATGATATTGTAGATTTACTTGTAAAAATATTTTTTGACCAAGATGATCCTGATACACAATTCTTCCCAGGAACTTCATTCTCAGAGCTTGAACAGGGGTTTTTAAGAGCTATCAGAGCTCTTGATAATGATAAAGATATTCAATCATCATTTGATAAAAGTAAAACCAAAGGTAAAGAAGATGAAGATAAAGGATTAGATGTGTTTACTAAAACTTATCTTTCAAAGAAAGATGTAGCTAGTCAAATAACAACAGAACAAATTAAATCCTTAATTAAAAATATCATAACAGAAGGTTTAACACCTTCTCAAACAGCTAAAGTCAAAGACAAATATAAACAAATATATTCAGGCATGCTTAAAGGTGATAAGAAAAAACTTTTAAAGTATATTGATCCTAAATTTGGTAGACCAAATCCTGATGGTATGGCCACAGGTAGAGCTATTAATTTAGTTAAAAAGGAAAAAGATGAGAATGTAGAAGAATCTAAAACTGAAAAACAAAGAAAATGGGCGTGTGCTCAAGTAGATTCTAAATCTAGACCAAAAGGATTATCTAAAGCTCAAGCTAAAGAAATGTGTAGTGACACAAATTTATCAAAAAATGAAAGTATGGAAAATACAAGACTAACAGAACTAATTAAAACAGCGCTTAAAGGACCTGTTAAAGAAGGATATTATGGTACTAGTGATATAGAAAATGTTACTGAATCTTTAGGATATGATGATTTAAATCATTTTTTTAACGACAACCCAGGAGCAGTAGAGGCTTTAACATCATGGATTGAAAACATTCCTGAATTTAGAAAAAGTTTAGAAAATGATTTTTCAAATCAAGAACTAGAAGAATTAGGTTTTTATAATCTAGATGGATATGATACAGATGATGACGATGATATAGAAGAATCATTCCCAGATTTAACTGGAGATGGAAAAATAACTAAAGCTGATATCTTAAAAGGTAGAGGTGTTGAATTAAAAGAACGTATTTTTAAAGAACTTAGAAAATAATGACTGTTGAAGAATTAAAAGATAAAATTAAAACTTTAACAGTTAAGGTTATTCAAGACCGAAAAAAGGCTGAATATGCTGCTGTTGAATTTGATGAATTAACAAAATTCCCTGAACTTAAGGAGGTAATTTTAAACTTGTTAACATCAGATTTTGATTCTTTTATAGCTTCTATTGATTGGGTAGCTCCAAGACCAACTACATTTAGAATTAATCTTCAAAATGATGAAGAATTTTATTTAATATGGATGAGAAGAAGTTGGATAGCACAAGTTGAAGGTAAAAAATATTATTTATTAAATCTTCCTGAAGAAGAACGTGCTGTTGAAGCAATAGCTCGTATATTACGTTATGGACCTGCTTCAACAGAGGAAGAATCAACTGATATTGATACTTCAACTGATACTGATGTAGAAGCAACTAATGATACTGGAGGTGAGGAAGTAGTTATAGATGATGAAACTAATGTAGATATAGAAACATAACATAAATGGAGGTTTTAGATAAATTATTTAAAAAATATTCTTATAAATTTGATAAAGGATATCCTGATATGAATAATGAACAGGATATTTTGTTATTAGAAAATATTCTTAATGGACTTAATATTAAAGTTAATCTAAAAGAAACAAACTTAGCCAGGAGTGAGTTAAAAAAATATGAAGATAGAGTTAGATTATTTGTAACTCAAATTCAAGAAAAGAAACCATTTGAAACTGTTAATGGAGAAATAATTAATATAACAAGTATTATTGATAAAGGTAATGAATTTGACTTAAATGCTGATGTTGAAGAAGTAGTTAATAGTATAATATCAAATAAAGGAACACTTTTTGTTAAAGGAGATATTGATGATAAAGATGTTAAAATAAGTACTAATCAATTATCAAAAACTAAAGATTATGGTGGTAGAGGAGCCGGCTCTGGAACTAGAGTTGAAGATGCTTGTCTAGCAGATGCTGTTTTAGGAATTAATAAACTTGATAATTGCAAACCTGTTAGTATATTATTTAATGGTGTAACATATAATAACATAGTTACTGCCACTACAGTTCCAAAAACACCTAAAGCAGATTTTTCTTTTGATGATGCTGAAGGAAATAGAAAAATATTTGTATCCCACAAAGCAGGTTCAACAGCTAAAGATTTTCAACAATATGGTGGTGTTTTTGATTTACAGGAATATTCTGAAGTTATGGATTTTGTTGAAGCTGTTAAAGAAGCATTACCTGATTCTGATATTATAGAACCTGGAAATAAAGGATATAGAAGAAAAGTACAATCACCAGAAATAATAAGAAGAACAGTTTATGGATTAGATTTTGAACCAAAAAGCAATTATGGTATAAATAATGTTCAAGGTTTACTTCAAGGCCCTTTAACTTTTGATGAAATTAAAGGATCTAAAGGAGAAAAAGTATTTAAATTAGAAAGTAATCATACTATTTTAAACCCAAATCTACCAGAAGGTGATTATGAGTGTTATTTTTACGTAACAATGAGAAAAAATAGAAATCAGTTTGGTATAAAAAACGCTAGATTTGGAATCTATACTGAAGCCTTTAAACGTAATGCTACAGAAATATAATATTTATTAATATGGAACGTTTAAGATCACTAATAAAAGAAGTACTAACAGTTAAACCTAAAGAAGACTGTAATTGTGGTTGTGGTGGATGTGCTAAAAAATCACCTATCATAACAGAAGGTAGAATCAAAAAAGCAATATCAGAAGGCTTAACCTACCACGTTGAAAACAAAATCCCATTACACGAATCAGTATACAGAATAGGATCAGAAAAACATTTTGCTTTAATAAATGAAGCTAGAAAATTATGGGTACGTGGATTAATAGATGTATCTGAAGACGATCAAGCAATATTAGAAACACATTTAGGTAATTTTGGAATGTATGAAGGTGAAAAAGTACCTTTAGATATGCCTATGGTAAATGAAGAGAAAAAACTAACCTATAATAATTTTATTCAAATGGTTAGAGATGATATGATGGCTGGGGCAGCACCTGATGAATATCCAAGTGATGAACGAGTAAGAAAAGACGCAAAATATTTATATAATCGATATCTTCAAGGTGATAGTGTAGATGATTTATTTGAAGAATCATTAAATGAAGAAAAAGCTATTACATTTAAACCTGGTACTTTATCTGATATGGAATTAGCAACAAAAATCTTAGATAAAGAAGGAATAGAATATAAAATAGACAATTTTGACCTAATATTATCAGATGAAGATTATTTAGTTGTTTTAGACTATTTAAAAGGCGGGAATAATGTAAATGTTAATTTATCAACTTCAATATTAAATGAAGACGAAGCTGCCTTTGAATACAATAAAGCTAGAGCAGGTAGAATCATAAAGGATTTATTTGGACCTGATTTTGAATTTGATTACACATATAAACTTGAAGGTGATAGGATTATAATTCACCCTGAAGGATATAATCCTGATGGTACTTTATTTGATATGAAAGATGTTCATAAAGAAAAAATTATAAGAACATTTCGAGATAAAATGCCAAAGGCTCAAGCTACACCTAATAATGGTGGAGGTATAACAGTAAATTTAAAAGAATCATTAGACGAAGAATTAGAAAAAGATTACATAGAACATCTTCAAAATGTTAGAAACGATTTTTATAATAAAGGAGATAAAGAAAAAGCAGCAGAAGTTCAAGCTGATATAGATAAATTACTAGGTAAATCATTAGACGAAGCTAAAAAGAAAAAGAAAAAGAAAAAAGAAAAAAAAGACCCACCATTAGGCAAACCAAAACGAGGGGGTTCAAAAGCATATTATGTATATGTTAGAGACCCAAAGACTAAAAAAATCAAAAAAGTATCATTCGGTTCAGGTGGCTTAAGAGCAAAAATTAAAAATGCTGAAGCAAGAAAAAGATTTGCAGCACGTCATAATTGTAAAAATAAAAAAGACAGAACCACAGCAGGATATTGGTCATGTAATTTGCCTAGATATGCTGAACAATTAGGTTTAGGTTCTAAAATGAATACATTTTGGTAAAATGAAAAAACCATTAATAGAACATAGAATTGATGCTATTTTAGAAGAACTTCTTTTTGAACAAAAGAAAAAACAAGGTCGTAAAAAGAAAAAGAAAAAACGTTCTAAATCTAAAAGAAAAAAAGGTAAAGATGGTAAAGTTAAACGTGATAGATGTTTACGTATAGCTGACAATAAATTTGATAAACCATCAGCTTATAAATCAGGAGCAGTTGTTAGATGTAGAGATGGTAAAATTTGGAAAGATTTAAAAGAAACAATTGATGTTTTATTAGAAGATGAATCCTTACATAAATGGTTCAAACGTAATAAAGGTACAGGATGGGTAGATTGCAACACAGGAAAAAAAGATCCTAAAACAGGAAAAAAGAAATACAAATCTTGTGGTAGAAAAAAAGGTGAAAAAAGATCTAAATATCCATCATGTAGACCAACACCTTCAAAATGTAAAGATAAAGGTAAAGGTAAAACTTGGGGTAAAAAATCAAAAAAAGTAAATGAATCACTATCTCAAATTGATATACAAGAGATATCTGATAGAGTATACCCTCTAATTGTTCAAGATTTAGGAGGTCAAATTAAACCTGTTGAGGTACATCCAAACATTTGGGATAGACTTGGAGCTGTAGGAGTTGAAGATTTAAAACGAGAACAAGGTAATCCTGATGCTCAATATGATCCTTATGACAATATAATTTATCTTTATTCAGAAAAAATGTTAACTGAAGAAGATATTATAAGATCATTATTACATGAACATACCCATACAATACAAGATCAAAAAGAATTTAAGAAACTTTATGATGAGGGTGCTACATATCAAAACCACCCATATGAAAAAGAGGCTCAAAGAGCTGAAAAAAACTGGACTAAATATGCTAGTACTTCATTAAATGAAATAGATTATGATAGTATATTTAGAGTTGAAGGTTATATGCTAACAGATTTATCTGATAGAGATCAAGGAGATATACTATCAGATATGAGAGCTTTAGCAGGTGTAACTGTAGTAGGTTCTAGAGATGTTAAAATAGATCCCTCTAAAGAAAAATCAATAATTAGTTTAAAAATTGACCCATACCCATTTACAAAAATGGATGATATATCTGCTTCTGAATCAGTAGACTATGTAGCGAAAGAAATTATGAAAATACCAGGTGTAAGAAAATTTAAAATATTAAAAAGGTATTAATGAACCCCTACACTGACAAAAATACAACAAGAACATTTTCCAAAGACGTAGACCCAATGTCTTTAATATGGCATACAGACCAAGAAGACAGAAAAATAACAGTATTAGAAGGCAAAGGATGGCAATTTCAACGAGATAATGAGCTACCTTTGGCATTAACAGAAGGAGATAATATATT
>TARA_R100001443_G_scaffold45710_2_pt1 | contig 10943 bp, 4 predicted proteins | sample TARA_R100001443 | Tara Oceans TARA_R100001443 (sample SAMEA2622142) | marine metagenome | biome: marine biome (ENVO:00000447); feature: deep chlorophyll maximum layer (ENVO:xxxxxxxx); material: "saline water (ENVO:00002010), including plankton (ENVO:xxxxxxxx)" | depth 50 m
TTTTGAAAAGTTTCAAAGAGAATCAAAGCTTTATTGGATAAATCAAGCTAGAAAGACTGGAAATAAACTATTACATTTTAATTCAACCACAGGTAAAAGAGAGTACTTAACTCCAGATGAAGCACAACAGCTATTAGATGATAAGCCTCAATTTGTAAAAATAGAAGATATACAAGAACATATTAAAGGTAACTTAAAAGATAAAGCTACGTTTAGTAAGATTGACGGTGCTACTGCTAAGATTATAGAAGATGCTAAAACTGGTAAGGAGTTTAATGCTGATGCCGTTAGAAATGATATGATGAAAATGTTAAATGATGAAAATACTAATTTAAAATCTTTAGCGTCAGACAAAAACAATATTACAGGTAGCTCTTTTAAATCAGACTTAACACAAGCTTTACAGACAGCTAGCTACGAAGATTTAGGTGTTAAAAATGAAAAATTATTAAAAGCAAAAATTGAAGATTTAGATCCAAATACAGATGGCGATGACGATAAGATATCTCAACAAGATGCAGAAACAATAGTTGAATCTTTAATGAGTGACGACTCTACATTGAAATTTTATTTAGAACAATACTTTACTAAAGCAATAAAACAACAACATGATGCTTATACTTCTAATAAAGAAAAGCAAACTAAAGATAACGAAGTAGAGCAGGTTGAGATAGTAGGTGGTTCAATTGACGAAAATGGAAACTACATACCAGACAATCAATAAGCAATAAATATTAACACGGGTAACTAACGATACAGTATGAAAATAGAATATATATTAAATGGTAAAGTCGTAAAGATTGAGCCAAAACACGAAGCATATTTTTTAAAAAATAATCCTACGGCAATAAAATCTACAGTGCCGGGAAAGTCTCAAGAGGCGGGCCAGCCTCAAACAAATCAACAAACAAATACGGAATCCAACTTGGAAGATGGTTCTTTGGAATCACTTGCAGCTAAAATAAAGCAGTCTGAAAAGAAAATATTAGACAATCAGTATGAGGAGAGATTAGGTTCTATTAATGAACAGTTGAAATCTATTGATGGTGATGAAAACCCTGAAAAATATAATAATTTAGTAAACAACTACAATTCTATATTAAAAGAATATGAAGTTGAATATGAAATATTAAATAATAACATTAAGGGGTATAATAATATTTACAACAAAGATAATCCTAGAATATCTAACAATCCAATAGGTTATTCACTTGTTGATAGTAGGTTTCAAAACATTGAACTAAGTGACGAACTACCTGATTATGACATGAAAGAAAAAGAAATAGCTAAAATGTCAAAAAGGGCTAGAGATAAAAAAGCAGAGTTTATATCTAGTACTCCAGATCAAATATTAACTTATAACACAGCTAAAGAATGGTTTGATATAAATGCTAGTTACAGAAGTGATGTAAGAAAAAAAGTTGTAGAAGATGGTACTCATGGTTATAATCCCAAAACAAAAGAACTATTTGAATTAACAGAGTCAGAAAGAAACATGAAACAAGCTACTCATAATGATATAGTAAAAGATTATAAAAAAAGATATGAAGATGGTATGTTAAGTAAAGATGAGTACGCCGAGGCCTTAGAAAATATGGAACTCATAACCCCGGGTTATGATGACTACCTTGAAGATGTTCCTTTATTTTATAGGTTGCAAACTAAATTCATGACTAACACTGGTATTGGTAGATTAATCATGAATACTGGCGTAGGGTACGCAAGAACCGCGTCAAGTATAGGTACTGGATTAATGTCCACTATTGAAAGTGAGCGTATACTTGAAGGTGCTAAACAAGGTAAGACAATTGAACAAATGGTTGAAGATCGCGATATATCCCCTGCGCATCTACTACAAAAAGAATTCGATAAAATAAATTATCAATTTTCTACAAAACATTTTGATGAGCAAGGTGGAGTGATGACTCCAAAAGATCTTATACAAGCTGGTAGAATTGGAGATGCTGCAACTTTACTAGCTGAACAGTCTATAGCTCAAATTCCTAGTTTAGCAATTAGTGTTGGTGGTGGATTAGCGTTTGGACCTGCAGGTGCTGCACTTGGAGCTGGTGTATTAGGTACTAGCGTGTACGGACAAGAAATGGTAGCTGATTTAGAAAGATTATATATTGATAAAGGTATAATTATTACAGATAAAGAAGCGTCACTATTAAGAAAAGGATCTGCTATGAAAGCTGGTGCTGAGTGGGCTGGAGAGTTTGCTGGAGCAATGTTGTTTAGAGCGGGTGGTGGTCTACTTGGTGGCGGAGCTGCTAAGAAAACGGTTAAAGCGTTTACTGATAGTTATACGAAAAGATTTATAGCGGCTTACATAGGAGGTTCTTTATCAGAAGGTTTATCTGAATCTTTCACTAGTGTAATGCAAGATGGTACAGATAAGTATATTTATGGTGATGAAGTTGGTTTTAAAGATTTCTGGAGAAATGGTGTTAATAGTTTTTTAATAGGTAGTGTGTTAGGTGGTGGTCTTTCCAGTACCATGACTATTCTTGATAAACCCACTAAACAACAAGCTCAAATGGCTGTAGCTTCCATGAAGTGGAAAACAAAAAAGTCAAAGATTCAAAATGACATAATAGAAACAGAGTTAAAACTAAAAAATGCTAAAGGCCAAGAGAAAAATTATTTTGAAAACAAATTAAAAGGATTAAATAAGCAAAACACTTTGCATGATCAAAAATTAGAGGCTGCTTTTGATAATATGACAAATAAAGAGCTAATTGATTACGCTAAAAAACAAGATCAATTAAGTAAACAATTAGGTTTGTTAAATACTAAAATGTCTGCTAAGGACAAGAAAGATGTAGAAAAACGTATAGATAAAATATTAGAAGAGCAAAATAGTTTAACAGATGGATTTGTTGATGTGTCAACAGAAAAAGCTATTGGTGAATTTCTTCAGAATTTAGCCGAGATTAAAAAACAAGCAGCAACTTTAGGTTTTGGTAGTGATTTAAAAATAAAATATTTAAACAATGAAAAACAAATAGAGGCTGCTAAAAAAGAACTTGAGGAAAAAAATATTAAATACAGTGGTGAAGAGGGTTTGTTTCTATCAAATGATGGTGTTATATATGTGAACACTATGGCTGCGGCGGCTGTTGGTCAAACAAATGTTTTAGGCCACGAGCTACTTCACTACATGATGTCTAAAAACTTTAAGGTAGATAATGCTTCTATGAAGAAAATGGTAGATGCTCTTAAAGATTTTTTAAGTACTACTGAAAGAGGTAAAGCTATAATAGATCGTATAGATAAAAGATTAATACAAAACGGGTATTTAAGTAGAGACGGTAAGTTTCAACCTGGAGCTTTGGAAGAATATTTTCAAATGTTAAGTGATATTATAAAGAAAAATAAAATACCTTTACCAGATGCTAGTCCTAAAACATTATCAAAAGCCTTTAAAGATATGTTTACTGGTCTTGGTCTTGGTTCTGTTGAATTGAATACAGGGCAACAAATATTTGATTTTATAAAAACATATACAGAGCATGTTAATAGAAAGGGTTTGTTTGGTCAAATAACTAAAAGACGAGTTTTAAAAACTAAATTAGAAAGTAAGCTTGGTGAAAAAGCTGATCCAAAAGAAACTCAAGAAACTCAGGATAAACGTTCTAAAACAGAGGCCGAAAACATAATTAATGAAATAGGTTCTGAGTATGGCTGGGATAATGTTAGTTGGAAAACTGTAGGACACGTTTTTGCTATTAAGACAATAGAAGAAGAAAGTTTACTAGATAGATTAATAGCCGCTAAATTAAAGGTACCAATGTCACCAGCTAGAACAAAAGAATTTATAAAAAAGGTTTTAGCTGAATTAACTCCTCACATTAAAAACTTTAATCCAGAAATAAATGATAGTTTATTTGGTTGGATTAATTCTCAAATAGCAAATAAGGCTGGTAACGTATATAACAGAGAATACAAAGTAACACAAAGAGTTCAAGATATTGATGCTAGAACTAGTGAGGGTGCTCTTGTTTTTCAAGTAGAAGCTGATACTTCATTAGAACAAGATCTTATAGATCAAATAGGTTTAGATGACAAACAGCAAGATATGTACTCTGAGCTTAGAAGAAGGTTGAATTTAGGTAAGGAAATGATGGACAAAGTTCGTCGAGCTGTTATAAAAACTTTTGGTACTAAACTACCAGATGTTAATACTAAAAAATTTAAAGATGAGCTTCAAAAAAGATTTAGAACAGAACTTAAAAAAACCATACAAGATTTAATAGGTTCTAGAAATAATTATAATGAGTTTTTAAAAAATAACTTTGAAGCTGTATATAACGCTTTACCAGTTGAAACATTAGTTCAAATGGAAAGGTCTGTTAAGCCAGAGCAGAGAATATTTACTAAATCAAAAAGAGTAACTAAGCCAGTAGAAGTTGATAAATTAATAAGTGAAGGATTATTACCTAAAGACACTAATAGGTTATCCGGACCTCAATTACATATAAAAAATCCATATCCTGGTCAAGCAAAAGTAATGGCCTTTTTTAGGGGAACTAACATGTTACAGGAATTAGGGTATGAGGTTGGTGCTTCAACTCTTGGTACTAGAAAAGATAAACTAGCCATGGAAATAGGTGTTGAATTAGCTTTTGATGCAACGGCTGAAACTGTGCAGATGCCTGATGTTCAAGAAAAAAGAAGAGGCATACTACAGTTACAAGGACAAGAGCAGGCTGTCAACGAATTAGCAGTTATAGCTAAACAAATAAATAGAGATCCTAGAGTTAAATTTAGTGCTAGTTCTGCTGGTTCTAAAGTATTTAAAGATGGTGTAGACTTAGTAAATGCTATATCAGCTCAAGGTGATTTAACAGGTATAGCTAAGCTAAATAGTAAAGGAAATTATGTAGGGCTAAATGAGTATGCGGATATACCTTCTAGTACTATAAACTTTGTGATAAAAAACTTTTATGAAAACAATAAGATATCTTTACACCCTGGAGATATATTAAAAAAATTATCTAAACTAGTTCCAGCTGGTGACACTAGAACAAAAGGATTTGAACAGTATGTTATTGACAGGTTTGGTAAAATAGAAGGAGTGGATCTTGTGTTTGAATATCAATCAGAACAAGGTGTTGATATACCAGATGTTTACGCTAAGTTTCACGGTCAAGACTTTCATGTTGAAGTTAAAATGTTTGATGCTCAAGTTGGTAGTTTAACTATTAACGATGTTAATTTAGAAACTGGTAAAATTACAATAGATAAAATAGATAATTTATCTCAAGAAAACCAAAACAAAATAAAAGAAATAGCAAAAAAAATAGTTCCAGTTTTAAAAGATGTACAATCTAGAGCTAAAGAAATGTCTTCAATGGGCAAAGAAGATATCATATCTTTAATAAGACAAGCAAATAAAAAGTTACCAAGAAATCAACAAATAAAAATACCTAAGTCTATAACAAAGCAAGATATAAATTATTTAAAAAATTGGAATAGTCCAAAGAGTTTTATGCCAAACTGGGCTCACGGTGTGTTAAAAGCAGAGGGATATTGGAGTAGATTAACACAAAGAGCTACGTTTACTCAAACACTAATAGAAAACTTTTACTTAAACAAAGCTACACCGACTAACTACATATATATATTAGGTAAAGGACTTTTTAGTATAGGTGGTGACGTTTTAAACCTTGGTGTTTCTAGATTAGAAGGTACATTTAGTGTACCTATAAGACAAGTTAAGTCTTCTCAAAAACAAACTGTAAAAAAGGTAACAACAAAAACAGGTTATGTTAATATTAATCTCAGAGCCATACCAGTTGTAGATAAAATAACTAGCAAATCAGACATAGACATTTTAGATAAATCTGGTGTAGACGCTTTATCTAAAGCAGGTAAACATTTAGAAAGCGTAAAAAGATCTAAATCTATTGTAACTTATAATAGCGCTATAGCTAACAAAATTAAGTATAGTAAAAGTGGTAAAAAAACAGGTATGTCAACGTTTGATTTTGACGACACAATGGCTTACACTAAGTCTGGAGTTAGAGTTACTATACCAAACAATGATGGTAAACCTAAACCAGGTAAAAAAGTTATATTTTTAGCTGGTGGCGCTGGTAGTGGTAAGGGTAATGTTATTAAAAAGTTAGGCTTAGAAGGTATGGGTTTTAAAATAGTTAACCAAGATATATCATTGGAATGGCTAAAGAAAAACCATGGTTTACCTGAAAATATGAATGAACTAACAAAAGAACAAAGAAGTTTATTAGGTAAATTAGGTCATCAAGCTAGAGGTATTGCTAGAAGAAAAATGATGAAGTTTCAAGGCAATGGAAATGGAGTTGTAGTTGATGGCACTGGTGGATCAGCAAAGCAAATGCAAAAGCTCGTAGAAGAGTTTGAAGCTAAAGGATATGATGTTAGCATGGTGTTTGTAGAAACTTCATTAGACGTAGCCTTAGAGCGTAATAGAGCTAGAAAAGAACGTTCGTTACTTGATGTTATTGTTAGACGTAATCACGAGTCTGTACAAAATAATAAATCTACATTTAAAGATATGTTTGGAAAAAGATTCATGGAAGTTAACACAGATAACTTAACAATGGATAGCCCTATGCCAACAGAGCTTATAGAACAGATGAATGATTTTGTTTTTAGTTATGAAAAGAGAAGATTAGATGCAGCTGAATTTGCTGAGCAAGGTAGTGTTATACTAGAACAAGGAGGTGAGTTTGATTTTTCAGAATTTAACGATGTTGTTGAAGGCACGCCTGGTCCACTGTTAGACAAAGCTAAACAAAGAGCTGAAAAGTTTGGAACTAAAGACATGTATATTTTAACCGCTAGGCCTCAGGCTTCCGCTAAAGCTATACAAGAGTTTTTAAAATCTCAAGGTTTGAATATACCTATAGAAAATATAACTGGACTAGCCAATAGTACTGGTAACGCTAAAGCGAAGTGGTTCTTAGAAAAGTTTGCGGAAGGTTATAATGACATGTACTTTGTTGATGATGCTTTAGCCAACGTTGAGGCTGTCAAAAAAGTTCTTGATCAGTTAGATGTTAAATCAGATGTTGTTCAGGCAAAGGTTAAATTTAGTAAAACAGCTGGTAAAGAATTTAATGAAATAATTGAAGAGTCACAGGGTACAGATGCTGATAGAATAATTTCTCAAGCTGAAGCAAAAAGACTAGGTAGAAATAAAGGTTGGTGGAGAATATTTGTTCCACCATCAGCTGAAGATTTTAAAGGTTTGTTATATAGGTTTTTAGGAAAAGGAAAACAAGGCGATAAACACATGGCGTGGTTTAAAGACAATCTTTTAGATCCATTTGCCAAAGGAATAAGATCTTGGAACATCTATAAACAAAACATGGTTAATGAGTATAAACAATTGAAGAAAGATTTTAAAGATGTAACTAAGTCTTTAAACGATAAGGTTCCTGGAACAACGTTTACTGTTGATGCTGCAATAAGAGTATATTTATGGAAAAAAGCTGGTTTTGAAATACCTGGACTAGATGCTGCAACTGAAAACATACTAAATGATTACGTTACAAATAATACTGAAGTAAGAAACTTTGCTGATGTATTGAGTGCTATAACTCAGACTAAAGACGGTTATGTTAAACCTGGTAATAATTGGAGTATACAAACTATAGCAACTGATTTAAATAATGTTGTAAACAAGGTTGGTAGGAAACAATTTTTAGCAGAATACTTAGCGAACGTTGAAGCTATTTTTACTACAGAAAATATGAATAAAATAGAAGCTCTGTATGGAACTGGTTTTAAAGAAGCTCTAGAAAACATATTATACCGCATGGAAAACGGTAGGAATAGAAACAGAATATATGATAGAAACTCTAATAGATTATTAAACTGGATAAATGGCTCTATAGGTGCTATTATGTTTTTTAATATGAGATCTGCTATACTTCAAACTATATCTACTGTTAACTTTATTAACTGGAGTGATAACAATATATTTAAAGCATCTGCTGCGTTTGCTAATCAAAAACAATTTTGGTCTGACTTTGCTATGTTATTTAACTCACCTCAGTTAAAACAAAGAAGAGCTGGTATACAAATAGATGTATCAGCATCAGAGCTTTCAAGAGCTTTTTCTGACGGTAGAGGAACACCGCAATCTGTTATAAACTGGTTACTAGAAAAGGGTTTTACACCCACCCAAATAGCAGATAGTTTTGCTATAGCATTTGGTGGTGCTTCTTTTATTAGAAATAGAATAAAAACCTACATAAAACAAGGTGTGACTGAGGCTCAAGCTAAAGATAAAGCGATGCTTGACTTTCAAGAGATAGCTGAAGAAACACAACAGTCTTCAAGAGAAGATTTAATATCTCAACAACAAGCTAGTGTTTTAGGTAGATTAGTTTTAGCTTTTCAAAATGTAACAATGCAGTATACACGTTTAATGAAGAAGTCACTGTCTGATATAGTAAACGGAAGAGGTGATATGAAAACTAATATATCTAAGGTTATATATTATGGTGCTGTACAAAATATTATATTTGCATCACTACAAAGTGCTTTGGCTTTCATGATGTGGGGTGATGAGGAAGACGAAGAAGTTATAGATGATAAAGCTAAAAGAACATTAAACTCTGCTTTCGACTCTCTACTAAGAGGTACAGGTATGTATGGAGCTGCTGTTGCGGCAATAAAAAATACTATACTTAGATGGCAAGTTGAAAAAGAAAAGGGTTATGGTAGAAGAGATGACGGTAGAATAATACTAGAAGCATTAAACTTTTCCCCACCTATTGGTAGTAAGCTTAGAAAAATATATTCAGCTATTAAAACAGAGTCTTATAATATGGACGAAATTAGTGATGAAATAGGTTTTAGAATAGAAAACCCTAAAGTGTATGCTTTAGCTAGTATAATAGAAGCTGCAACTAATATACCACTACAAAGACTAGTTAGAAAGGCAAATAACCTAGAAGAAGCCATAACAAGCCAACATGAAACATGGCAACGTATAGCATTAGCTCTAGGTTGGGATATGTGGTCATTAGGTATAAAAGACGAAGAGTTAGAGCAAGCTAAACAAGATGTTAAGAAAAACATAAACGATAGAAGAAGAGAGGATAAGCGTAAGAAGAAAGAAGATGAAGAAAAGGATATGCAGAAAAGGGGTTTTAAAAAGATTAGATGCTCTGGTGTAAGATCAAACGGTGAAAGATGTAAAATAATGTCAGATTATACTAAAGATAAAAAATTCTTATGTACACATCACATGGAGTTTAAAGATGGTATGGATAGAGATGGCGATGGATTAAAAGAATATAGATGCACTGCTATGAAATCTAATGGCAAAAGATGTAAGAATAAAACAGAGAATAAAAATAAGAAGTGTTATGCTCATCAATAAACGTGTAATAATAATAGTATAACAAAAATATTTAAAATATGATAAATTGGATTAACTCCTGGAGAGCAGGCAATAAGAAAGATAGATACGAATTAGTATTGAGGATAAGTACATTAACAGTATTTGAATTAATGTTTTGTCCTTGCTGGAAATGTGAGAACAAAAAGAAAAGCTGTGCTAGATTCAAGTTAATGGTGTTTAATTTTGGATTTGAAATATAATGTGCCCTTGTCCAATATGTGTAACAGCAATTGTTCTTGCGGCATGTAGTTATAAATTATTAAAATGAAATGGATAGGTCAACATATATGGAGTTTAATATCTAGGTTTAGATCTGATGTTTATTTAGAAAACTTAACTGAGTCCGCTCAAGATCATGTTGTTGGTGTAGATGCTAGTGGTAAACTATATAAGCAAGATGTGGCAAGTGGAGATATTACATCTGTAACTGCTGGAACAAACTGTTCTGGTGGTGGAAGTTCAGGTGATGTAACTATAAATGTTGATGACGCTTTTTTAATCAACTCAGGTGATGACACAACGTCTGGAGTTATAACTGCAGGTGGATTTACTACTGGCACAACAGTTATCACAGATGATTCTGTAGCTATGGCATCTGGTATTATAAACTGCTCTGGAACAGCTGAAGTAGCAGGAACAACTGTTACGTTAGATTCAGGCGCTAATATAGAATTAGAAGTTGGTGCTGCAACTAATTATGTAAATACAACGGGGTTATATAGAGGAAGTAATATAGGTGTAATTCAAGATCTTTATATTCCAGTTTTACCTCAAGATTTTGTAGCAGCATCTAGTTACAGGTTTTATCCAAACATGGCAACTGATGGAAGAAGTATGGCGCCAAGCTCTGCTTCAACTGGTTACATTGCACAAAAAATGATACCCAAAGGATATGAAGCAACTCACTTTAGAATAAATGGGGTTGATGGTGGTAGTACCACAGCAGCTTTTATAGCTTATGAAAACGATATCACTGGCACAGCTGCTGTTCAAGCTACTTTAATATTTAATTTTAACGCAGACCAAGCTGTTATATCAGGAAAAGAAATTGTTGGTGATGGTGAAAAGTTTTGTACAATATATTTTAACCCAGGTGACACAACTGATATAATATACGGAGGTAAAATAACAATAGCAAAAACAACATAGATAAATGTTAAAATTTTTAAAATTTACGGGAAACACTACTGACACAGATTTATTATCTACGTCTTCTAAAACTACTAACGATAGTAGTATCACTGTAAATAGAATACTAATAACAAACACTCACGATAGCAACGAGTTAACTGTAGACAGACTTTACATAGATGATACAACTAATGAATACGATATTATAGCTAATGTTAAAATACCGGTTGGAGCAAGCCTGTTATTAGATGAAGATATAGTTTCTACTGGTATAGATTTTATTAAACAAAAAAATAAATTTCAATTAAAATTAACAACAACAGGTAGTGCTAACTGCGCTTTAATAATAAAGTAATATGAACTTAGAAGTAATTAGATTTTCCAGTGGTACTGATAGTACTAATGGAAT
>TARA_R100001443_G_scaffold16403_3_pt1 | contig 10923 bp, 5 predicted proteins | sample TARA_R100001443 | Tara Oceans TARA_R100001443 (sample SAMEA2622142) | marine metagenome | biome: marine biome (ENVO:00000447); feature: deep chlorophyll maximum layer (ENVO:xxxxxxxx); material: "saline water (ENVO:00002010), including plankton (ENVO:xxxxxxxx)" | depth 50 m
CCAAAATTTCAACGGCACTATTGATGGTGATTATAGCAGACCAATCACACTTCGTACTGCTTCTGGAACTACGATGACATTCAGTGTTACCACTGATACCAACAATACTAGTGTTCCTTCTGCTGCTGAATACATTAGAGACCTTAATGGCGGTGCTTATGGATACTTCAGAGGACGTTTTGAAACTGATGCTACCAACAAACCAATCTCGGTTCTAGGTTACCTTGAGAACAGAGGTAAGAATAGAACCAAGAACATTGATAGTGATGACTATTACTTCTATGCATTGGATTCAACCACTGATAACATTATTCTGAATTCTACAGAACCATTCACCAGAGAAGAGGATGCAGACGCAGAAGGAAATAGTGTTGGTCCTGAACCTTCAACATTCACACTTGCTCAACTATCTTCTATCAAGGTTGCTCCGCAACTTAGGTCACCCATACCTAAGACTGGAACGATTGTAGCAAGTCTCTTCATCCCTGCATCAGGTGAGAACTACGATCTGTCACCATACTTTGACTTCAATAAAGAGTATCTGTCATTCCCCCTAACTAATGTTGTAGACAGTCTGTATCTATGTGGTTCTACTCAGAAGGAGTATAAACCCGGTTTATTCTCTCCTTCATCAACCTCACCTGATGCAACAGCAAATGTGTCCGCAAGTCTTACTTGGGAGGAGCAGTGATCGATGGCAAATGGGGGAAAGGACGTAAGACTGGGCGATGATAAACGTCCAGTCAGTATCATACCAGGCAACGAAGATTTTTTATATAATATACAGAACGGAGAAATATTAGTAGATGAATTTGGAACACCTCTGGTTACACAGGTAGACCAATTCTTTACTGCAGATTCTACATCAGCAAGATCTACATCCGTTGCGTTTCCAGAGAATCCTCAAGATAAGTTTGAAAGAAAGATCTTTCAGACCATTGGAATCCACACAGCAACTTATAATGTAGACCTTGACGTTAGGATTAAAGTAGCAACTGTGCTACCAAAGACTGGAAGTGCTGTTGGTTTTGGAACAACCGTTGCTCTGGCAGCAGGTGGTTTTGTAACTGTCAGCACTGGTGCTGGTGTGACTGATGGATACTTTGCACAGTTTCCATTCCTTGATGTTAAGACACGTAATGACCAGGGTGGAACTAAGAACAAATTATATTTCCCAGACACTTCTAATATCAATTCCACAACAGTAGAAGTTAACGATAAGATAACAGGAACTGGTATTCCACCTGCAACTCGTGTCTCAAAAGTATTTGGTTCTAGATTAATCTTAAATAATGCTGTTGATTCTAGTGCTCTAAGTGGTATCACAACATTATCCGTAGATATCACTAGAGCATCCACTAGAATAATAAATGCAGATAATGTTCTCAAAGTTGAAGAAGCATTCAAAGAGTCTAGTGAAGTAAGTTCATCTCTACTTGGTATCCCCCGTGCTGAGACACAGTTAAGTTTGTTCTCAAACGTATCATCATATGGTTTGAACAATGATGAGTTTGAATTCTTTACTTTCAGTGGTGGATCTAGTTTTGGTAGTTGGGATCAGAGAGCAAATAAAATTTATGGCACCAGATATAATGCTGGAAGAAGAGAAGAAGTACAAGAGTCTGCAATTAGATTAGATTCATTTTCTGTTCCATATTCATTCCCATTCGGTCCAAAGTTTGGACAGATCGGACTGTATAATGAAGCACTTTATACACAGTATCTTGATTTCATTAGAATGGGAAATCAGTTGTTTAATTATTATAATGGTAAATCAGGATACGGTACTTTCGCACAAGATAATTTCCTAGATCCACTAAAAACTACTATTGTTGGTAGTGACGTAGAATACGTAGCAGGCATTACAGATTCATTTGCTGCGATTGATACCTGGACTGATTCTTGGAGGAATATAGTTGAGGGTTCCGGTCTGACCGATCCAGTTACAAATAAAGATCTTTCCTTCTCTTCGATTACTGATTTAAATCTAACTGGTGGAACTTCTGGAGCATTCGACTCTACCAACACTCGACCCGGATATAGTTCCACTAATAAAAAGTATTCGTACCTTCAGTCTAGAAGAGTATTCAGATATCAACCTGGACGCATCAGTGGTTTTACCTTTGGTCTAAGAGCATCAACAGAAACTAAGAGTGGTGCTGTGATGGAGTGGGGTATCAAGAACCCAACAGACCAATACGTATTCAGAATGGATTCTGGATTCCTTTCCATTGTCCGTAGAAGTACTATTCCCCTACCTGGATCTGTATTAGAAAGAAGTGGATTGTCTACCGTAGACCAAACCTTTGAGGGCACTGGCGATCCATTTAATAGCACAGAGTATTGGACTACCAATGTTCCTAGAGATAATTTCAATGGTGATGCACTCGATGGTAATGGACCATCTGGTTATCTAATTAAACCAGAAAACGTCACGATGTATAAGATTGAGTTCGGTTGGTATGGTGCTATTGGTTGTAGATTCTATGCTTACATTCCTGCTGGTCCTGGTGAAGCAAGATGGGTTGTGTTGCATACATTTGTGATTGAAAACTCAATGGGTGGTCCCTGTTTGCAGGACTCATACTTTAGATTGTCCTATCAACTTGATGTAACTTCGACTGCTCTCCTACGCCAACCAGTATATCTTTACAAGTATGGTGCTTCTTACTATATTGATGGTGGTGATGAAGGAACCACACAGATACATTCTGCAAGTTCTAAAGCAAAGACTATTAACACTGCTGAGAATAGAACTCTGATTGGAATTCAACCAAAGAATTTCTTACAGAATAGTATTGGTGATGAGATTAAAAATAAGAAATTAATTATTCCAACCACTATGAATGTCACCAGTGACTCTCTGGCACAGGTTGAAGTTGTTAGGTGTAGAGCATGCCCTGGATTTGGACACGTATTCACTCCTGGATGTTCTGCTGGAGTGAGTGGAAGATCCCTTAATGTTCAACTGACTACTGCAAATACTTTTAGTGCAGTGGGTGATTTCTTCCAGAAAACTGACGTGGGTTCAAAAGTTATTGCTCCAGGTTTCTGGGATGCTTATATTGCTAGTGTTTCAAACCCAGATGTTGCTGGTGGTGATAGTAACTTTGTAACTGCAACCATCAAAGGTTATGGTGGTAGTTCATTCCCAAATTTAAGAAACTTAAATTACAATATTGAGGTTAGGGATGCTGTCTCAGGTATCACTACTACTATTCTTGCTGGTGAAACTGTTCCTACATATGGATACCCAATTCGTCTGAGTAATCCGAATAATAATTACATTGCATCTGATTTCAGACTCACTGGAGAAAAGATTGAGATTCAATACTTAATTCCAAATACAAGAGATTCATTTGGTCACTTTGCCGACTTCCATATTGGTGTAACAGATCTCAAACCTCTTACTGATGTTAGCACAAAGACGTTCACAGGATTTGAAAAGAGTGTTGGAGTCACAACAACTACTTTAAATACAAATACTCTTCCAGTGGAAGTACCCTATATTGAGCATAGTCATCAGCGTCAATCCTTGAATGAAAATGGAACAGTCACTTCTGAATCTTGGAGTAGTCTTCAACCACCATTGAGAAGTGCTATTGATTTCAGAATTCCTAACCCACCTGGTGGCACCTCTGGTGTATGCGCTAGGGCAACGATTGAAGTTCTAGAAGCAGTTGAACTCACCGGATTTAATCAAGTTGATGGTTCAACCGATACAAATATTGGTATACCAGGAACATACTTGGTAAGACAAGGAGCACTACCTACGGGCGTTACTTTTGACAAAGGACAAGTTAAATTGTCAGCTCTCAGCAGTGCATCAGCAGCAAAATATGTTGGAGAACCTAAAACATATACGATTCCAGTAAATGGAGTTCAGACTGAATATGGTTATATTGAAATAGATCAATCAGTCACCAACACACTTACTGATTTTGGTATTCAACTTAGACCAGTTAAGATTTCTGCAACTGGTGGTCCAAACAGACAGAAACTGTTTAGATTTAATCCATTCCCACTTTACTTCTTTGCTAAGTTGGGAGATAATGCTACCATACATAACATTTCCATCAAGGAAACATTAGGTGGGTTCCAAAGAACTATTGCACCTAGACTGTTTAAGTTTACTGATGCTATTGCAGGTGGAGCAAACACTAATATTATCGTTACCAATACTAACAATGAGGCAACACCACCGACTAACTTTGAGGGAACTGACCGACTATCATCTGCTCAAATTGATACGCAAAACGAACAGGTTCTCAGACCAACCACAAAGATTGATACAGTATATGTTGGTCAAGATCAAAGTCTTGAAGTTGATATGTCTAAGATCTTTGGACAGGATCGTAACGTAATCACACCAGACAACAATAACATTGAAGCAACATTCTTAGTTGCTAAGAAACTTGACTCTAAGGGTGGAACTACAATTGAAGCAACGATGAACTACAAGGAACAATAATAAATAAGTATAATAGTAGATTAATATGACCCTCAATCCACTCAGAAATCCGAAGATATTTGGTCTTGCCGTAGATGCGAATTTTGCTGACGTCAGGAATAAGAATCTAGCTCTGCAAAATATTCTTCTACCTCCTGCTGATTTAGAGGTCATTCTTGGTTCTCAAGAAGCAGGAACACAGATTTCGGACTGGCGTAGTCTTTCTAGATTAGATGATCCATTACACGAAACTCTAGATAGACTCAATCGAGATAGCGGAATGTTTCCCGGATTGCTTGATAATAGAGCAGGAGCAGATGGTTCCTTATTCGGAAACCTAAAGATAAATGGTTCACTCAGTGGCAATGCAATACGTTATCGTTATGTCAAAGGACTTGGAACCGCTACAAGAACAATATCCTTTGCTGATATCTCAACCTCAAGGATCAGTGCTTGGAGTTCTTCTGATCCTAAGGCAACTAATCCAGACCCCACTATTCAAGGAGAGGCAAAGATTTCTTATGGTGGAAAGATTTCAATTGAACCGGGCACCAACTCTGGTGGTGCAAACACAGCAGCATTTGTAAAATTTGGAACACAGGTCACTGGTGAAACAGGTGTCAGTGGTAAACCAAGATTACAAACATCCATTGTTCCACAGGCAAAAGAATTTGCTTCAGAGATACCTACACATCTGTTGGAAGCAAACATTGGTGGTCAGGTAGTAAAGTTATATCTTATGAAGGGTATCCCTATTGTATTCAAGGGATTTTTCAGAAGCATAGATCCATCAATCACACTATCAGGATTAATTAATGGTTTATCTCCAAGTTGGAAGATTGTTGAAACAGGAAATGTAAATGCATATTCTAACTATCCGAATGTACTTTCTACACTGACCTCAGCAATATCTTACAGGGCTTCTGTTTCTAGAGAAAGGTTTATACAATTCTATTATACACCAGATAAGATTGCAGAGGTTAGTATAACTTCAGCAAATATCAGTGAGTTGCCAGCAGTTAAGTTTCAAGCAGCAACACGTCTTGAGTTCTCTTACAACAATATAAGAAACTTCCCGGACATTAATTTCATTGCAGAGAATATACAAAAACTATTACTGAGAAGAAACCCATTCTATCTGAGTGAGACTGAGAGTGAGAGAAAGTTACAGAGCACATCAGCAGCCAGTGGTACAACAACTAATACTGTTTTAGATAAGATTCCTACTAGTCTTAGAGAGATTTATCTTGAAGGAACTTTCTATGGTTCAATCACACAGAATATATTTGCCGATAGATTCCCACTACTACAGGTATTTTCTGTCGGTAGAGGTGGTGGAGCATATTTCCATCCAGACTCTGCGGATAGCACTTGTGTACTACCCAATGTTTCTAATGATGTTACTACTTACGATGTTGGTAGCAATGACTTTAGAGCAATTGGAACAGCAGACACTGGGAATGGTAGATATAATGTGAATGAATTAGAAAACGCTGTTTCTATAAATCTCAGTAGCAATTACTATCTTGGAGGTCCATGGGCTATCGACCCATTGAATGAGGTAATCCAATCTATTGGCATGAGTGGAACAGGATTACAATTCCCTTCTGGACTTGCTAACAAGCAGTCACTGCAAACTTTTAATGCTACTTATGGTAGAGCCACTGGATCATTAGTTACTGCCAGTACTTATGTGTTTGAAAATTGCAATGAACTGACATCTTTAAATCTGTATGCTGCTAGTGGAATATCTGGAAGTAGATTCCCAAACTTTACAAATGCTAAACTATCAACTCTTGATTTAAGATATACTGGTATTAAAGGTGGATCACCAGATGGCACTGAAACTGAGGTAATTTCAAGCAGTACTTTCGCTCAGGCACCAAGTCTAGTTAACATCTATATTGATTCTGGTAGTCTGTTGACTTCTCCGATTGCCAATGATGCTCTTACAAATCTATCAGACCTTTATTACTTCTGGTATCGTTCTTATGGTAGAACTGGTGGACCTCTCCCCAGTTTCTCAGGCAATCCAAACTTGACATACATTTACATGGACTTGAATGCATTTACCGGAACTCCACCAAGTTTGGCTGCTAATCCTAAAATGTATTACCTTGACATAAGACGTAATAATCTTACAGGAACTATACCATCATATAAAAACTTACCAAGTCTATATTATATCTTCTTAAATTCAAATCAGTGTACAGATATAGGTACGTTTGAGAATTTACCTGCCTTGCGCTATCTCTATATACAAGATAATAAGATTGGCACTCTTGGTAATGTAGATATCCCAGATTTCACTGATTGTCCAAGATTGCAATACCTTATTGCATATAACAATAATTTCAGAGGTTACACGTCAGGATCATTTACAAGTCTATTTGCAATTAGAGTCATTGACTTCTCTGATAATAAAAATTTATCACAATCAGATATGGAAAAAATATTTGAAGACTTGGTTACAAACTGGGAGAATTCAAACCGTGGGGGCGTCACTGTGAACCTTCGTGGTTGTGGATCCCAGAGTGAAGTTGCCTTAGATAGCGTGAAGTTCCTAAGGTCTAAAGGTTGGTCAATTACTATCGATTAAAGAACAATGGCAAGAGCAAATCAAGGTGTAAGACAAGACCTAAACTTTTCAGAGATTGAAAATGAGGTAGTAGCTCTGGGCAACCTGAGTGAGGTGGGACTTGCTAATGACTTGAGAATTATTCAGAACAATCTAAGAAATACTTCTCATCTAGCATTCAACTCTGTATTAACATCTACGGATGAATTCGTCTTCAATACTGATAAAACTCTTTCTATAACATCAGGCACTGCTGAATCTAGCGGTTCTTCTACTGAGGTAACAATTGAGGTATCTCCTGCATACAATACGTATAGTGGAGAAGTAATTACTATTACTGGTTTCGTTGGAACAGCATCAGATATTTTTAATGGAACATATCAAACCACTAAAGTAGGAACTGGTGGAACTACCCTCACATACCTGAAAACTAATTCCGTATTTGATGGTGCAGGCACTCTTAGCGGTAGCGGTACGGCAGTAATAAATTCAGGAACAAATTTTGTATATACAAATGATGATATTGTCAGTCCCAGTATAGATGTAAGTGTAGGTTCAACAACTTTAAGTGCTGGAACTGATTATTTCATCTGTAAATCTGACGCCGAAACTAAATTTCAATTATCCTTTACACCTAGTACTAATATCGCTGGTATCAACACTGTTGACATTACTGCTGAACCAGCACAGTTTGACTTTATCAGAAAGGAACCTGTAGTAAAACAAAGCATAACAAACTTCCAACGACCAGAGATCCAAGACGAACAAGATTTTGGTTCGTATCTGGCGAGTGATATCAACGGTACAATGGATGTTACTCAGTCAAATGGTGAGAACGCAAATTATTTTATCACTAAGAAGTATAAGGGAACAGAAGATACATCTGTAGATACTGAGATTAAGTTTGAAGGAACTGTCAATCTATTTGACCCCGTAGGATTCAATGCTAATAGTAGTGATCTAACTGATTCTAAGTCTCCTGGTATTTTTATCGGTAACACTCGTGCATTCTCAGCAGATAATAACCCATGGACTCCTTCTTTACCAGATTTAGTAACAGACAGTTTTGAAGTTTCGATAGCTGACCTTGAATTTGCTAAAGGAGATGCTGCTAGTAGTGTTGCCGACCATGGTCTTAATATAGAAGGAATAAGTCAACAGTCTACTGGATCAGCAGCTTCATTCAATTTCACTCACAAGATTCCAGTCACCATTGATGGAGAGACATACTATCTGTTGATGGAACAGTCCTGAACCAAAATCGACTTTTAATTCCAAAAAAGGCGCAAAAAAAAGTCTGGGCAAAAATTGACCCCAGACCTTTTTTGGTATTATTCGCAGAATATGTTATATGTGATTCCATCTCCACCTAGTATTGGAAGTATATTTCCGCTAGCAGGTACAAGTGCCGTATCAAGTGCTGAGACGTTATTCTTGCCTTCAGGACTGTTTATAATGAGATTATCAAATTTCAGATTTCCTTGATTAATTTTAATATTTGGGGCATCATCAGTTGTTGCTAATCCTTCCGCAGTTGGATCAAATGGTGGAGACGTGTCTGTTGGAGGACAGCAGAGTGATTTGTCGTCAGATGAACTGGTAGCAGTGAAGTTAGAGTCTTTGAGAATATTTTTAACAGTTGCTGGACTGATAGTTAGTGAATTAGCAGTTTTACCGGTAACTGTTGTGTTAGCAGCAAATGGGAAACCCTGGATTTTATACCCAATAGAAATATTTGAGGTGTCGGTGGTAGGTAGCGTCGTAGCAGGAGCATTTGTATTAGATGTAACAAGGAAACACTGAGTTTCAGCAGGAACACAGAATGTTGCTAATGCCCTATCAATCAGACCTTTAGATTCGTAGAAATAGACTTTATTACTACCAAATCCCTGTGAAGGGAACATAGTTACAGTGTTTGACGTATTATTAGTAGTAATACCGGTGTATGCATTCGCACCATTCCAAATTGCAATTTGACCTGTTCTTAGGTTATTAGCGTTTCCACCACTAACTGGAATGGTAATAACACCACTACCTGAATTACCACTTGCTGTAACTCTCTTTACAAAACCACGATGATCTACAAAAGTAAGAGCAACGCTAGATCGAGCATTTGTTGCTGGTGTATCAATAGTAATAAATCTATTGATAATAACATCAATAACACGAACTGGTGTGTTTACATTTGCTGTTAGTCCTTGAGTTGCTGAAAACACATAATTTCCGATTTCAATACCGCTGGTATCACTCACCGCAATAACTTTATCGCCTGCAGACCAACTCGCAGTTTGTGTTGCTCTTTCAATTTGAGTAAGAGCAGTTTTTGGTTCATACCTGATATCAACTTTTTTATTGGTAGATACTCTTACATATCCATTAGAATTACTTGAACTACCAATGGATTCAGTGCCATCTTCTTTATTACCACCAAATAATACAGATTGATCTAAGAATTTATTGAAACTTCCTTTTGCTTCATCACTAAAATCGTATCCTAATGAATACAGGTTATTATAACGAATGAAAGCACCAGAAAGCGCACCTGGTGATTGAAAGAAGAAACTAATACTCTTTTCAATACCCGCCAGGTCCGCAGTATCTACATTTTCAGGAACAAAGAATCTAAATCTGACTCTATATGGTCTAAATTTTTCTAACGTATATGTAGAAACAGCTTTTGATACGCTATCTCCAACTTCTCTTGCAAGTGTTAGACTAGTAAGTGCTCCAGATCCATCCACAGGATCAGGATCACCTTCTGGATCAAATGTAATTGTACAAGATTCTGGACTGGCAGCTGTGGAAACACCAGTTACTTTAGCACCCAGCGCAATCCGTCCAGTATTAGTTACTGCGGTCACAGTCATACCAATACCGATACCAGTTGCTATACTAGCAGAACCAGTACCCAGGACAGTAACTTTGTCAGCAGAATTATCAGGGTTCATAGTAAAACCACTAATAGTTGTAGTTAAACCAACTCTAGCAAAACTTTTAAAAGTGCCGATTCCAGTTGTATATCCTTCTGATTCAAAGTCAGCAGTAAATCCTAGAGTACTTGATGCAGTTAAAGTGAATACACCTGTCGTTGTTGGGATAAAAGATCCATCCCATTGAACACCACCAGCAGCATTAATTGATTGTAGGTTAATCTTTCTTGAATATTTAAAACTACCTGCTTCCCAAAAAGTGTCACTTGGGATTGCAGGACCAGTGCTTACACCAACAAAAACATCTGGGTTTGTATTAAATGCAACTTGATCCTGATTGAAGTAATTTGCAGTAAGACCATCACCGCCATTTAGTCTAGGTGATTCTCCAGAATTGACCTTAAACTTGTCTAAACGGTTTTGATATGTAATTGCAGGAATAGCAGCACGAGTGTTACCTGTAATATTAGTTTCTTTTACAGTACTTCCAGCAAATCCTCTATATTCACCAGCGGATAATCCACTCGAAAAAAGTCCACGAATGACATCTAAATCTTCCGATATGAAAGTTCCACCGGTATCAACCAGTTTATCGAGAAGGTTATTTAGTGCCTTTTTGGGGTCGGATACATCGGAAAAGTTGTTATCTCTCCTTATACCAATTCTTCTGTAGGACTTTGCCATCTTTGACTTTTTCTAGTATTTAGTGTAGAATAAATAAGTAACCCAACTAATGAAGATTTATGGACCCAGCAATCATGATTCAGGAACTGAGTGAGAAAGAAGCACAACTCAGAAATGAACTACTTGAGTTAGAAAAACAGTTCAACGTAAAGAAAGAACAATATCTCAAAATCCAAGGTGCATTGGAAGCACTAGCAGCGGTAGGAGGAGACAATCCTCTCGTAGGAGAACCAGAAGAAGGATAAATAAAAGGAGACTTATATAAGTCTCCTTTTTTGGTA
>TARA_R100001443_G_scaffold10346_6_pt1 | contig 10901 bp, 14 predicted proteins | sample TARA_R100001443 | Tara Oceans TARA_R100001443 (sample SAMEA2622142) | marine metagenome | biome: marine biome (ENVO:00000447); feature: deep chlorophyll maximum layer (ENVO:xxxxxxxx); material: "saline water (ENVO:00002010), including plankton (ENVO:xxxxxxxx)" | depth 50 m
TCCAAGTTCGATTCTTGGTGGGGCTATTTAACAATTAGTAATTACAGAGAGTCAGTAAAATAAAGGATAAATTATGATAATTAAATTAACAGAAGCGGCAGCAGAAGAGGCAAAAAAGTACATCGAAGAAAAGGAAGAAAAGTATTTACGAATCGGAGTAAAGGGTGGCGGCTGTTCTGGGTTTGAATACAAACTAGAAGTCGGTAGCGAATACAATGACGAAGAAGATACACTATCCACCCAACACGGAGTAGATGTTGTAGTAGATAAAAAAAGTTCATTATTTTTAGAGGGTACTGTTTTAGACTACTATAATGATATTTCCCAGCGTGGTTTTGTTTTTCAGAACCCTAACGCTACTAGGTCTTGTGGTTGTGGTAGCAGCTTTCAAGTATAGAGCATAAAATGAAAAAAGCATTTGTATTTGATTTTGATGACACGTTAGCTACTACTGACTGCAAGGTTCAGGTTAGAAGTTTTGACAACTTTGACATCAACGCATATAAAAGCCTGACCTCTGCCGAGTACAACTCATATCAACTGGGGCCGAAGGAATACTTTGACTACAGCGATTTCAAGTGTGGCAATAAAATTACAGAAGCGTCGGCCACATCTCTGATACATCTTGCAAAAGAAGTACATGACGAGAATCATGACGTTTATGTTTTAACCGCAAGATCAAATGCTTGTGCGGACGCAATTAAAAAATTTCTAGAACTTCGCATGATTAAGCCAAAGTTTGTTTTCTGTGTTGGCGATAATAATAAAGCGATTGAAGAATCTAAAAGAAATGTTTTGTTGACATTGCTTCAAGGCTATGATAAACTTTATTTTTACGATGACTACAAGGGCAATATCGACTCTGCCCCAGACGACTCTAAGATAAGGAAGTATTTAGTATGAATATCTTTGTACTCAGCGAAGACCCACAGATTGCCGCACAAGATCATTGTGACAAACACTGCGTTAAGATGGTACTAGAGCTTTATCAGCAGCTAGGGTCAGCCATGCGTCGTCATGGAGCCACCGATAAAGATATGCCTCTAACCCAGTCAGGGAAGCCCCTCAAGGGCGGTTATCACAATCATCCTTGCACGAGATGGTGTGGAGATTCAAGAAGTAACTTTGAGTGGGCTGCTGAACATGCTATAGCTTTAGCAAAAGAATACACCTACAGGTATGGCAAGAAGCACTCATGTGAAGATGCTATACGATACATGGCACAATGTAGCTGGATTATTCCAGAAGGAGACATGACACCATTTGCTCAGGCTATGCCAGATGAATATAAAAATCAGTGTGCAGTTACCGCCTATAAAGACTATTATTGGAAAGACAAGCGTGTTAATATTGATGTCAAGTGGGACAAGAAAAGGAGTCAGCCGGAATGGTGGATGAATTTACAGAAAATGAGTTCATAGTTTTAGAAGATATAAGATCGCACATAATATCGCCAGAGGAGCAACAGAAAATATACGATCATTTCTGGGTCGGCTGGATGATGACTTGCATCTGTTTGCTTTGTCTTGTTAATTATATCCTTGGCTTTTTAAAAAAGAAAGAAGTTGATAAATGGTAATTAATCACAGATATCAATTTTTGTTTATACATGTTCCTAAAAATGCTGGAAGTACCATCTCTAAAGTTTTATCGGAGGCTAGGGAAACAGAATTGATACATCCTCCACACATGAAGATGGCAAAGGCTATCGAGATGTATCCCGAAGCCACTAAATATTTCAAAATAGGGTGCGTAAGAAACCCTTACGATAGAATAGTCAGCGGATATCACTTCTTTAAAAGATCACTCAAGTATAGCGAAGAAGCAGAAAGTCTAGATGAATATAGAACATTCAAACAGTTCATGTACAAGATCAAAGAAAATCCAGAAATAATAAATCAAAAAAGACTACTTAACAGGTCTTTTGACTTTTTGAGCGTAGACGGAAAAGTTGATGTCGATATTTTGATTAGATTTGAAAATATAAAAAACGATATAAAATCTATACAAGAACAATTTGGACTTAAAAGATACGTTGGCGTTAGAAATGCGACAGTACACAAACCCTATCGAGAAATACACGACAAAGAAACAATAGACATAACTTACAACATTTACAAAAAAGATTTTGAAGAATTTGGTTATGACAGGAGAATTTAAAATGGGCAAAGCAGAAAACGGCAAAGGAGACAGAAGAAGAAAGCAAGACTTAGAAAAATATGGAAAAAACTTTGTAGAGATATTTAAGAAATTTGATTTTGCAAAAGCCGTGGATTCCATAAAGAAGAAACGAAAAAATAAAAAAGATTAGGTTGGCATACATATTAAATATGTATATAATGAAGATATGGAAAAGGATTTTCATCTAACGGAACCGTTTTGTTAGATATAATTTTTAATTGAGGAGACTTTTATGAAGAGATTTTCTATTTTGACGATGTGTTTTATCGTCGGTGTTTTCGCCTGTCAAACGTCTTACGCCCAAGATTCTGAGAATATTCAAGCATCTGCACTTGATACTCAGTTTTCCGAGTGCGAAACCCCGTGTGTATCGTGTGATGGCCCGGTTCGAAAGATGGCGGCGGGTGTTGTTGGCAATGTTATGGGGATCGGCTCTCACGTAATGGGAGTGGCTAAAAATTCTGTGTGTCGAGTAAAAGGTTTCACTAAGAAAACCGTTTGCAGAACTCGGACAGTGACAAAGAATGTCTTATCTAAAACTCAAAGATTGACCAGAAGAGTTTTTCGACTTAGATGTTGTCAATAATGTTGTTTGAGTTTTGCCACTTCTCCTAAAAAGTGGCTTTTATTTTTGTGTTTAATGTTTACTATTTCAAGATAATTAAATGAAAACAACAAGAGTTAAAAGATTCGAGATCACACTTTTCGTTGGGGGCATAGACGAAAAGGTAAAACAAATAATCTGCTTACGTGCATTATCAAACTCTGTTCAGCAATTTCAAGAATTTTATGGTGTAATTTATCCAATTAGGATACAAGAGGTAACATACGTTTCCGGCATGACCTACAGAGAAAGCGGCTTCTCTTTAACCGTGGCTGCTCTAGATTGGATAAACGCAAGAACGGATCACAAATCTCTACAAGACTTTATGGGCAAATTGGCAGAACATCTACTGCATGACTTAAACCAAACCAGAGTATGTGTTTCTGATGAATTTAATAAATCAATGACTACTTTTTACAATGAAGACCTAGAGGTATTTAATGAGTGTGAGGTATGACAACAGAAACGAAGAAACATTTAAAGCTAATGTTTATTTTTCGACTAAGATTGAAAAATACTTTTTTGATAAATGGCTAGAAGTTTGCTCAAATCACAATATACAAGTTAAGAACTGGGCAGATGCCGGATGTGGAAACGATGGCGAGTTTATAAAAAAGGGCAAAACAGGAGGTGCGGATTACAAAGTTACAGGGTCTTTTAACGGGTCGGATTTATCAGATCACTATTTAGAAATGAAATGGTGTTCGTCTGAAGGTAAACTAACTCTAAAAAAATATGATCTAAGAGAATATGTAAAACAAGGTGCTTCTATATTATTTATCTACAACACTGTAAAACAAGACAACACGAAGTTGAAAATGCCACGACCTCTACCTCAAGACAGAGAGAGACTACAGCCCGTTGTCGATAGTCATATTAAATTATTAGAATCTAAGAGCCAGCAGTTTAAATGGGGCATAATGTGGGCTGATAAAGTTAAGGAGCTTTACGACACCGATAAGTGGGAGATTATAAGGTATATGGGCAACAAGCCCGGAGTTGTTTTAAAATCAAAAGATTTTCACAATTGGTTTGAAGAAAGAGACTGGTCGTGAAAACAACAAAAGTAAACAAAGTTCACTTTGACAAAGCTGTATAATGTGTATTAGAAATAGAAAGGTTATACGTGCTTAATTCAGAAAGTGGCGAGATGGAGAAAACAAAATTACTAAAAGCTATAAACTCTACATATGAACACAATATGGAAGAGGACCATATATGGGATTGTTATTGTGCTTTCTTGGGTCTTTTCTTAGAAGATGATATAATAACCACAAATTACCTTATAAACCTAATAGAATTAACTAGAGGCCAAAGACTTGTCTATAGAAATAAATTAGCGGAAATGGGCTTTGAATTAACCCCTAATGAACTAAATCAATACATATTCTTGCTTTTAATAGCTTTAAATGAATACATGGATTCTATAGACGTATAGACTACAGGAGAGGAAAATTGGCAAGACCTTGTAAATGTTGTAGAGGAGAGATTAGCTCGGTAAGTGTAAGTACGGTATCTGCTAGTAGTCCGTCTATATCTTCTGTTTCCGGCTCTAGCTCTAGTGCATCCGGTTCCTCGTCTTCTTCCTCGTCTTCTTCTTCCTCTTCTTCAAGTCGTCCTAGTAGTAGCGAGCCTAGTAGTAGTCGGCCCAGTAGTAGTGAACCGAGTAGCAGCCAGCCCAGCAGTAGCGATATAAGTAGCTCATCGTCTGACCCCTTGAAGTGTTGTCAAATAAAACTTAATTTCTTACCATCTTGCGGTTGCGATTTTTCTTGCAGTTATCTCGATCCAAGATGTCCTGACGGTAGAATAATGTGTCGAGATGAACCAGTGGTTGAGTCTGATCCATGTTGCCCTGCACCTTACGATACATATCGTCAAATCTCTCGCTATGGGCCAGATGCGGGCTATTGCTGTTATGTTGGAATGGGTGCTGGCTGTAGTCAAGTAACTTGGAGACTTCTTGATTATGAATATGATTGCAGTAGTGGAGCTTTTACTGTAGAGGTAGAAAACTGTCCTTGGTTTTTCTTGTCGGGCGGTGCGATAAGTTTACCTGCGTATCCTTCTTTTGACAGATTTCCTAAACTTTTCGGCATGAACGCTAATGTTAGTTCGAATTTGACTGTCTCACTAGAAGGAGGAGGAACCGACCCACAGGCTTCTCCTTGTAACTACACTTCTTATAATGACCCCGTTGTAGCCATAGGGGGAGCACCCCCCAACGCATACACTCATGGGGCATGTATCGTAAATTTAAAATGGGAAGGCACAACCACACCGCCTACAAAAGCTAACTGTGGGCGTGTTTGCGATTGTTCGATTGGAACAGGTTCGTCCCCAAGAAAGGTGTGCAGAAATGTTTATGGAGCACAGTATGGTTGGCCTCTTGAGGATTGCGGCTATGAAGCCTGTGGATGGTTTTTCGGGATGCTTCCCGGCAGTCAGGACATAGACTATTATCAGCCTTTTGTCGATTTTGAACCGGGGCCAATTCCTCCCGAAACAAGTCCCGATCCACCAGATCCCTTTTACGCTACCTGCATGTCTCCTCGTTTCAGAACTGCCCACACCCGCACCGGAAGATTTACTTGTGGTATAGAGGCTGCGGAGTGGGCTTATATTCACTGGAATTTTACCAGTGCAGAAATTTGCGATCCAGACGTGGAGTGCGGCGGATCGTCGATCGGACGAAATCTATTAGAGTTGCCGATTAGTAGTGCATTTTGTCAACAGGGATGTCAAGATGCAATGGGGTCATCAAACGAGGGCGGGACTGGTCCCGGTGGAGGCTTCGGCCAATGGCCACCAGAAGCCTACTCTTCTAATAGAGTTGAAGATTTTTTTGTATTAAGCTCATACGGCGAGCAACTCAACAAAAAAAGATCGACAGGCTCAATAAGTAGTAATAGAATGAGTAAGGCAAAAAGAACTGATTGCGATCAGGGATCTTGTGTTTGGGAATGTGTTCAAGACGGCGACCAAACAAGTTACTCGCTACTGCTGGACGATAGCGACTGCCTAAGCAAAAACCAGCCCTGTGGATGTGGAGATACAGGCCCATGCGGTCCATGTAACCCCGGAGACATAATTTTTACGGAGTGTATTTAATGAACAAAATAATAGGAAATAAAGATTGGACTTTTGACGATGTTACTTGCGAGCATTTAGACGAGAACAAGCACTGTAGAGTAGCCTCTAAAATGGCCAGATCGCCGGTAAGAACTACCCCATACAGTTGTTCGGTTTGCCTCAGTCGTGCCGACGCAAAAACAGAACTTTGTCCAGCGATTCAAAAACTCGCAATCGTGGAAAAAAGAAGACAAAGAGAAAAAAGTATCGTAACCATAGAAGATAAACTAGGAACGGGGGTAGGTACTGAGCTTCATAAAATAATACCAACATTCCTAGAAAGAAAAAACTGTAGCTGCAACAGCTTCGCAAAAAAAATGAATGTCTGGGGGCCAGACATGTGTGAAAAAAACAGAGAACATATCATTCAACATCTGGTTAACGAATCTAAAAAAAGATCCCTGTTCTCTTGGGTTCCTGAGACGGCAACAAAACTGGTCGCAGAAAAACTCTTGAACACAGCAATAACAAAGGCTAAATTCAAAGCCAAAAAAACACAAGACTCAGACGAAAAATGGTTCTGTGCTGTAACAACTGCACCCAGAGAAATACCTACAATCAAAACATGCCTAGAGTCTTTACAAATAGCTGGATTTGAACCGTTTGTATTTGCCGAACCCGGAAGCCCCGATCTACCATTGGAGTTTAAAGAAACCACAATAAGAAACAAAAAGAAAAAGGGAGTATGGCATAATTGGCTTGATAGTATTCGTTATGCACTTAACAATAGTGATGCAAACATAATAATGACGGTGCAGGACGATTCTCTTTTTCACCCAGACTCTAAATCGTTTACTGAAAGTATTTTATGGCCACACAAAAAGGTAGGATTTGTTTCACTTTATACACCCAAACATTATAACATCAAGCCACACAAAAAAACAGCATTGCGTGACTGTGGAATCAATAGAGTTATAACTAAATCTTTATGGGGTGCATGTGCTTTGGTTTGGCCTAGAAAGGTTTTGGAAGAATTGCTCGAACAAGACCTGACTAAAAATTGGGAGGGAGCACCAACAAAAACTAAAAACTCTACGGTAATGCAAAAACGAAGAGAAGACCCGTCGTTAGTTCAGAACAGCGATACAGCTATAGGAAAACTAATGAACCGAATGGGTAGAACAATGTGGTTTATGGACCCATCGCCCGTAAATCATTTTGCTACAACTTCAGCAGCTAGTCACGGAGGCAACAAAGGTAGAAGAAATTGCGGAAGATGTGCAGAGTGGAGCAAGTCTCTTGAAGATCAAATACCGCTACTTACCAACGGTCAAGAGTTGCCAGAAAAAGTTTCTTACAAAAATATAATACCATAAGGATTTCGTATGAACATCTCAATCGATCAACAGTGGCTAGACGAAAACAAACAAGAATGGGGCGGCTGGATACTGGGCGAGGAGGGTGCTACATACATTCTTGAAACAAATGTGACTGCCCCTAGAACAGCATTTGCTCTTGGTGCGGACAACATAACACTAGACATACAAGACAAGACAATAAAATTTGGCTGTGAGTCTGAGATAATAGTTCCTAATTTTGATTTTGAAAATCGAATAAGGGGCTGGAGAAATTTTTCAGGTGAGTCTCCAACATGGCAGACTAATTGCGAATATATTAAACAGGAATGTCAAACTGGAGATTCGGCAGCAACAATCCCAGTAGTAGAGCCCGGAAAAGAATACGCAATAAAGTCAAACAAATACTTTGACCTCAAAGCTGGACACACATACGCCCTAGCACACTGGGATATAAGAAGGCCAGCAGGCACAAAGCTTCCCAAGTGTCTTGTGAGAACACAAATCGGCGATCTAGATCCCGCAAGAGGCCCAAGAAAAGATAAGCCCGGAACAACAAACTATTCCATCTTTATGCCAGAAGAAGATATGTCGGGTCCGATAAAGTTTTTTATATCAATACCTGAAGACGAAGAAGAATCTGGCTTCTATAGAATGGATAACGTGCTTTTGTCTTATAGTCGTTGTCACGGAATAACGGGCAGGGGCAGTAACTACCATTGGAATAACGCTGCTCCAGACTTACCGATCACCAACGAATACAAAAGAGCTTTGTATGGATTTACCTTAAAGTCTGGCAGGCGTAGTAGAATTGTTCAGGGTGGTGCTGGATTTGGTGGATGCTGCATAAATCTTAAATCATCCAAGCAATGCAATATAAGTGGTGTTGTATACATGGCGACACATCCCAGAAGCGTCAACGAAGAAATGGGAAAGTGTATAATGAGCCAATATGCTACAGATCTAACAATAGATCCAAGAGTTAGATTAAACAATAGGGCCATAGCTAACACTAGTAGACAGGGCCACTATGGGTACAATCATCATGGAGGCACTATGCAGGGCAATTGTGATATTGGAGTCAACTCACTGGGTGGAAACCAAGGTGCTGCCAGTCTTGGACTAAAAAAAGATAGTGATGGAACATTAACTGTAAGCGGAAAAGGAAAGGTTCAAACAAGGTTTACTAACGGTTTCTTTCTCATGATTCAAGAGGGCGGCCCTTTCAGTAGTACAATTGTCGAAAATATAAATGTTGATAATATGCAAAATGGTTTTGGTGGCAGGGGTGTGCATTGGAAGGGATATAGTCACGAGGCTTCTGGTGTTAATACTTTGAGAAACTGCAACATATCCACTAAAGGTCTGCCTTTAAATCAAGAATACGGAACCAACAATAATGGATACAGCCTTGGAGGTTGTTATGGAATACAAGTCGAGCAAATCGCAAGTAATCTTGTTATAGAAAATAATTTTGTTTCTGTTAAGGGTCTAAGTGAATCTGCCGCATACAGACTTTCTACCCATAAAGATCATAAGTATCCGCTGGTATGTACTACTGTAAACAATACGTTTGAGGCACTGCATGACAATCCCGCCAATATGGAAGAATATATTGGTGGTAAAAGGGCAGCGGTCTTTAAGCCTTATGGCATAATAGGAGAGAATCTTGGTCCACAAAAAGGAAATAAATTTGTATTTAATGATTGCTTAATTAATTTCGAGGGCTATAATAGTGGTATAATATTATTTGAAGATACTACTATTGAATATGTAGACGAAAAATCTCCCCATGCTAGTGCTTATCAAGTATCCTACGCGGGAGGTGGAACCGTAGAGTTTAAAAACACAACCTTTGTAGGATCTGGAACTTGGGAAAGATTAACTGCACAGGTAGACTTAGAGCCAAACCTTAACCATGCTAAACAAGACATCATAGTTAAATATACAGACGTGAACGGTCAATTGTTATACATGGTTTCCGGAAACCACATAACTAAACAGACACACCATATATTCCCAACTTAAATGAATAAATTGTGTATGTAATGGCGTTAAACCTAACCTTATTTTAATACAGGAAAAACAATGTTACGACGAGACTCTGGATTGACAGACAGTCAGTTCATGGAGGCACAAAAAATGGTTCACGGAAGACATAAAAAAATATCTCAAGAATACGAAGATAGTATAAAAAAGACTAATGAAAAAATATTAAAGGAGAGGCTTGAAAGCAAATCTACTCAACCTCAAAACAAGACTTCACTATGGGACATGGTAACAGGATTATTTAAATGAAAGTAATTATTGCTGGTGGTAGCACGTTTGAAGATTTAAACTTTATGCTAGACTCTATTCAACATGAGCTTGACGATATAAACATCATCGTTTCTGGAAGAAGTTTTGGTGCAGACGCAATAGCAGAAAAGCTGGCTAGTAGTTATGCTAAAGACTTAGAACTTTTCCCTGCTAACTGGGGCAAGTATGGAGAAAATGCCGGATACGACAGATGGCTCAAAGTTTTTAAAACGCAGGACATCGATAAGGTTATATTATTTTGGAATGGGAAAAGCTTGGGTACTAAAACTCTAAAAATTTTAGCTAGAGAGTTTGACATTCCCTGTGACGTGTATTATTATGAAGAACGACAAAGCGGATATCCCGCTTGAAGGATAACTAATGATAAAAATAAAGCCAGTAAATAACAGAGAAAGTGATGTAACCGACCTTAGCAATATTCAATATCATCTCGATGTACTTTCTAGATCGGCTAAAGAAAAAAATAAAAATGAAACACTAGTCTTACAGGATGGCGTATACTATTTAAACGGTCCCTTGACGATATCTGGCCATGTCAGCCTAGTTAGCGAAGGCAGGGGCAGGAGATCGGTTAGATTGGTCTTTACTGATCCGCAAAGCGATACGGCCTTGGTTACAGTAAAAAACTGCAACGGTATTGTCTTTGATGGTATAAACATAAAAGCTTTTGGCGATGCCAACAGAGTCATTGGGCTTTTAAGCGAAAGTAATTCCTCTGCCACATTTAGTAATTTTGATATACAACTACAGTTAGGATTTGATTGTGTTGGCCTCAAGCATCGGCGTAATAAAATATGGGGAGAATCTTGCATCTATGAGAAGTTTGACATAAGATCAGATGGTTCGTGTGTCGAAATACAAGGAGGAGACAATAATCAGTTTAGAGATTTTGATTGTACCGCCGGAACAAAAGTTCATCAGATGATATCTTCTGTATTTAAGTTTGCTGACAATTCTGTTCCGCACAATATTGTTATTGGCCCCGGAACTGGACAAAAGGGAGATCACGCTTACTACTGCAACTCTGTTTCCGATTCTATTTCAGGTGGCTTGATTACCTTTAGAGATTATAGATGGGAACAGCCTTCGTCTAAAGATACTGTAGCCTTCCTGCACACACCAAAAAGAAAAGACGGCAAACCGGGACATGTCACAGAAAGAGTTAATTTTATAGGGTGTAGAAACTCTAGAGTTAATCAGGCAGTTAAAATTGAAAACACTTTAAGAACTAGAATTATCGGCTGCTTTTTAGATGGTCAAAAGGATTTAGGTAAATGATAGATAAAAAAGATGCGTGGCATATGCTTTCTGTATGGGCCGCAGTAAAAATTGTTATAGCTATTGTAGTGCTATCGGTTATATTTTATTTC
>TARA_R100001443_G_scaffold6299_1_pt1 | contig 10891 bp, 17 predicted proteins | sample TARA_R100001443 | Tara Oceans TARA_R100001443 (sample SAMEA2622142) | marine metagenome | biome: marine biome (ENVO:00000447); feature: deep chlorophyll maximum layer (ENVO:xxxxxxxx); material: "saline water (ENVO:00002010), including plankton (ENVO:xxxxxxxx)" | depth 50 m
GAGCTGGCTCAAGAACAGATGCCTCCTGAGACAATGCAAAGAATCCAACAGGTGCAGCAGCAGCTCGCTCAAATGCCAATTGACCAGCAGCAACAAGAAGCACAACAAATACAAATGCTTTTAGATCAATTTGCCTCACCAATTATGGCTCAACTAAGCGAAGAGTTTTTACAGTCTATTGGACAAGGTGGAGATGATCCGTTAGTTGCTATCAGGCAAGCCGAAGTGGAGCTGCGTAACAAGCAGATAGATCAGGAGCAAAGTCAATTCGAGGCGCAACAAGATCAACGCGCACAAGAAAAATTGTTAGAGAACGAGTTGCAGAAGCAACGCATCAATGTACAAAAAGAGGTTGCCGATGATAAACTCGATGTTTCATTACAAAGACTCGATCAACAGGCAAATTTAAAATTGCTTGAATTAGAGCAAAAAATGAGAGGATGACATGACCACAAGTTATAAGCTCGAAGCCATCAAAGAATTGAAGGCTCAGAAAAAATTAGATAGAGAAGCTGAAGAGCAAGCGCTTTCAGAGGCCAGAAAAACAGCAGAGGTTGCCCATCAGGCAAACCTTGCTCGTATTGCTGCGAAAGAAGCTAGAATAATTTCAGGAGAACCCGCTCCAGAGCCAGAGCCAGAGCCAGAGCCAGAAGTAGAGGCAGAGCCAGAAGTAGAGGCAGAGGCTCCAGAACCGAAAGTCGAAGCGCCAAAGAAAAAAGCGCCAGCAAAAAAGAAAACCGCGAAGGCGAAAAAATCAAAATAGGAAGGACTAATGAAAAAGTTTGGAAGAGACAAGCCTAAAACCATCCAAAGCACTCAGCAGGGCGTTGTAGTTAATGCTGGAGTTGAGAAGATTGTTAAAGTGCGAGGCGGCGGAGCTGCAACAAAAGGATTGGATTTTAAAGTCAGGGCGTAATGGAAGATTTAACTCTCTACGACAAAATAAAAAGAGTGATTAAGGATAGAGAGTCGCAGATCAGTGAAACGCTTATGTCAGGATCGCTCGAAAGTATTGAACATTACAAGTTTTTGCAAGGTGAGCTTTCTGCGTTATACTACATCGAATCGGAGATGAAAGAGTTTAACAAGGAATCTTAATAAAAATGTCTGAAGCAGCAAAAACAGCAATTGCAGATGCATATGTGGACATAGAGGATAAAATCTTAGATCCATCTCTTCTGGACAAGTCAGTCTTAGAAAGAATGCCTCAGCCTACCGGATGGAGGCTTTTGGTTTTGCCATATACTGGCAGTCAAAAAACCAAAGGCGGGATACTGCTAACACATGAGACAATCGAGCGAGAGAATCTCGCTACGCTTGTAGCTTACGTTGTCAAGAAAGGGCCGCAGTGTTATAACGACACGGCGAAGTACGGCGAATCTCATTGGTGCGAGGAAAAACAATGGGTTTTGATTGGACGCTATGCTGGCGCTAGGTTCAAGCTGGAGGATGGTGCTGAAGTTAGAATCATCAATGATGATGAAGTTATAGCAACGATTCTTAGTCCTGATGATATAGTGAGTATGTAACCATGGTAGAAAAAAACGAAATTCAAGAAAACCAATCTGAAGAGATTGAGGTAGATATTCAGCCAGATCAGCCTGAACAGGGTTCTGCTGCTAGTGTTGATACTGATGAAGAGCTTGCAAGCTATACCAAAAACGTCAGCAAGCGAATCAACAAAAAGAACCAGCAGGTACGCGCTGCCGAAGAACGAGCCGCGCAACTAGAGCATATGGTTAGGCAGCAACAGGCTCAATTGTCTGCGATGCAACAAAATCAAGTTTATCAACAGGCAACGGTGATTCAGAAAGAAGAGGAGGCTTTGCAGGCAAAAGAAACGCAAGCTGATGATCTTTATAAGAGAGCCGTGGAGTCTGGAGATGCAGATCTGATGAGCAAGGCCGACACGCTCAAGTCAGACATCAGCATACAGAAAGAAAAAGTTAGGCTGGCAAAAAACAGGCAGCAAGCTGTTCCGCAAGGCCAGCCAGTCGAGCAGCAGTATTATCAAGAGCCAGCAGCTCAGCAACAAGAAAGCGTAGAGCCAACACAAGAGGCTTTGGGTTGGTATGAAAAAAACAAATGGTATGGTGATCAGGAAGATCCCAGCAACTTAGAAGCTACGCAGTTTGCTTTTTTTCAACATAACATGCTTATCAATGAAGGCTTTGAAGCTGACTCTGATGAGTATTATGGCGAGCTGAACAATAGAATTTACAAAGTTTATCCACATCTGCAATCTGCTGATGAGGGTGACGGTCAAAAAGATGGTGGACCCCCCGTGCAAAGAGTCTCATCTGCTTCCGTAGGAAGTCGTCAACAAACACGCGGTAAAGTAAAGAACGGCGTAACTTTCTCGAAATCTGAAGTCGAGCGCCTTCGAGGGTTAAAACCGCACAACATGTCTGAACAAGACTGGTTGAAGCGGGTAGCTCAAGAAAAGCAAAAAATTGCTCAAAGGGAGGCAGTATAATGACTACGGCAGAAAAGAAAGAAACGAATCGAAACTCGCGTGAATCCGAGACTCACGATAAACAAGCTCGCAGACAACCATGGAGACCAGTAAGAAAGCTCGAAACCCCTCCTCCCCCTCCCGGTTTTACCTACAGGTGGATTAGGGCAGAAATGCTAGGCGATGAAGATCGTGCAAACGTATCAAGGCGCGTCCGCGAAGGATGGGAATTGGTAAGGGCAGAGGATCTACCCGCAGAATGGCAACACATGCCAAGCGTTGACGAGGGCCGCAATACTGGTGTAATAAGTAATGAAGGTTTACTTTTGGCAAAAATTCCTAATGAGACAATTGCTGAGCGTAACGCTTACTATCAACAAAAAAATGTCGATGCTGTTGAGGCTTTAGACAATAGTGTTTTTAGTGATGCGAAACGTGATGGCAGGTACGTTAAGTACGATCCTCAAAGGGACACCAAGGTAACCTTCGGTAAAACCTAACTAGGAGGCCCAAATGGCTAATAAAGATGCCGCTTTTGGAATGAAGCCAGTCAAAATGATTGGTGGCGCTCCCTACACTGGTGGTACGAGTCGATATCGCATAGCCGCTAACTACGGAACCGCAATTTTTCAAGGCGATATGGTTGCTCAAGTCACTGGCGGAACTGTGGAAGTCCATGCGGACGGAGGCACAGTACCGATAGTAGGAGTTTTTAATGGTTGCGAATACACTGACCCGACTACGGGTGAGCAGAAGTACAGCAACTACTATCCAGCAAGCACTAACGCTTCGGATATAATCGCTTTCATAATTGATGATCCCAATGTCGTATTTGAGGTGCAAGCTGACGCTGCATTTCCGATTGCCGATCTTTTCGGTAACTTCGATATTGTTTACACATCAAGTGGAAGCACAGTCACTGGCATAAGTGGTGCAGAGTTAAAAGTCGCTGACGGCGCAACAGGAACTTCATTGTCTATTAAGGCAATCGACATTTCTGAAGACCCAGAAAACGATGATGTATCTTCTGCTAACACCAACGTGTATGTCGTAATTCAAAACCACATATTTGGCGTTAAAGGCGCTGGATTGGCTTAAAGGAGAATAACTTATGGCTATTTCTAGAGCGCAATTAGCGAAAGAACTTGAGCCGGGATTGAATTCGTTATTTGGAATGTCATATGACAGTTACGATAGCGAGTTCGCAGACATCTTCCCTATGGAAGATTCTCAGAGAGCTTTCGAGGAAGAAGTCCTGATCACGGGTTTCGGAGCTGCCCCAACTAAGGCGGAATCGGCAGGTGTGTCTTTTGACAATGCTAACGAAAGTTTCAGCGCACGCTATACGCATAGCACGGTTGCGTTGGCATTTGCCCTTACGGAAGAGTGTGTCGAAGACAATTTGTATGACTCGTTAGGAAAGAGATACGTCAAAGCGTTAGCACGTTCTATGGCTCACACCAAAGAAGTTACCGCCGCAGACGTTCTGAACAACGCATTTTCTTCAAGTTTTACTGGAGGAGACGGCGTTTCTCTGATCAATACAGCTCACCCCTTAGCAGGTGGCGGGACCGCAGCGAATAGGGCGACCACAATGGCCGACCTAAACGAGACTAGTCTTGAAGATGCTCTTATTGATATTTCCACTTTCACTGATGACCGAGGTCTAACGATCTCTGTTCAAGCAACTAAGCTTGTGGTTCCACCACAACTTACGTTCATTGCGGACAGGATCTTAAACTCTCCCGGTAGATCAGGAACTGCGGACAATGACATAAACGCGATAAGGAACACTGGCGTTCTTCCCGGTGGTTACACTGTGAACCACTATCTGAACGATCCAGATGCTTTCTTCTTACTGACCACTGTCACAGAAGCAGGCGAAGGCCTGAAAGGTTTCCAGCGCACTGCAATGGAAACCAGCATGGAGCCAGACTTTACGACTGGCAACATCAGGTACAAGGCAAGGGAGCGTTACTCTTTTGGCTTCAGTGATTGGAGGGGCGCGTATGGGTCCCAAGGGGCTTAAAACCTCTTAGAATCGAAATGAGGAGGTCTCAGACCCCTGTTTCGACATGACTCTTTCTTTTGTAAAATCAAAAGAAAAATTAGAGGGCTTCGGCCCTCTTTTTTTATGCCTGTATATACTTGTATAAAAACTTGCACAACGACACGGAATCTTGTATATTTAACGCATAAATTGATGAACCGGAGATAAACATGGAACTGAAGCTAGATTGGTCAAAAGAAACGGTCCACACAGATGGACGTTTTGTCAGCACTGCTTCTCCTACCCAAGAGTTTTGGACCGTATGGCGCGAGAAGAAAGCTGCGATCAAAGCAGCTGGTTACTCTGTTCGTAAGGTAGACAACAAGTGGGTTGTCACTCGTTACAGAGACAACGATCAGGCGATTGCTGATTCTCAAGCTACAGATGCAGACATTGATATCCCAGTGCCAGCTGGTTTGTCTTACCTTCCTTACCAGAAAGCTGGAATCGCTTACGCTATCAAGCGCTCTTCAACTTTGATTGGTGACGAGATGGGCTTAGGCAAAACCATACAGGCCATCGGAGTAATTAACGCGACTGCACCTAAGACTGTATTGGTTGTTTGCCCAGCATCTCTGAAGATCAACTGGAAAAACGAGATGACCAAATGGTTGGTTGCTGACAGGGACATCCAGATCGTCAACGGTGGCGGCGAGCAGATCCCTGCTACCCCGGATGTGATCATCATTAACTATGATGTTTTGTCTAAGCATAAGGACGCAATCAATGCTCGCACTTGGGACTTAGTGATTATGGACGAGGCTCACTACATCAAAAACAATACAGCTGCTCGCACTAAAGTTGCTGTCGGTATCAAAGCCAATCGCAAAGTGGTTTTGACTGGCACTCCAATCACTAATCGTCCTATTGAGCTACAGCCTATCGCTGGTTATCTTGACCCTGCTACTTTTGGTAACTACTTCAAGTTTGGAGTTCGATACGCTGGCGCTCACCAAATCAACATTGGCCGTAAGACTGTTTGGGACTTCAACGGATCTTCCAACCTTGACGAGTTACAGAGAGTGTTACGACAGTCTTTCATGATTAGAAGAAAAAAGGACGAGGTTCTCAAAGAGCTTCCTGAGAAGGTTCGACAAATCATTGTGTTGCCTAACAGCGACTACAGCGACCAAATCAAAAAAGAGTTTGAAACCTTGGCTGACGCGGTTGATGAAACTTCTTCTGAAGACATCGAGTTCGAGCAAATGTCAGGTGTACGACATGAGACAGCTTTGGCAAAAGTAAACGATGTTGTAACTCACGTTGCTGCAATTGATCATCAGGTAGTGGTCATGGCTCACCACAAAGATGTTGTAGACGGAATCAAATCTGGCTTGGAGGCTGCTGGCAAATCAGTGGTTACTCTGACTGGTGACTGCAACCAAGCTCACAGACAAAACTCGGTAGAGACTTTTCAAGATGGTAATGCAGATGTCTTCATTGGAACAATAGGAGCAGCTGGTGTTGGCATCACGCTTACTTCAGCAAGCCACGTTGTATTTGCTGAGTTAGATTGGGTTCCGGGCAACATGTCACAGGCAGAAGATCGTTGCCACAGAATCGGTCAAGACAGCTCAGTTTTGGTTCAGCACTTGGTTGTTGACGGATCTATCGACGCGAGACTTGCACAGGTTTTGGTTGGCAAGCAAAGAGTGTTAGATAAGGCTCTAGACAATGTGGTTGTGAACAACATCAGCATCGAGGACATTGCTCTAGATGTTGAGGCTGTCGAAAAGACTTTCAAAGCTAAAACCAAAAAGTCTCCTAAGCCTTTACCAAAAGCTGTAGTTTCTTCTTTACAAGATTTCGTAGCAAGCGTTGCAAGCGCATGTGACGGAGCTTTTGAAGAGGACGGTTCTGGCTTCAACAAAATGGACAGCGGTTTGGGTAACTCTTTGGCAAGGCAAGACGAGTGGACTCCAGCTCAACAACACGCTGCCAAGACTATGGTTAAGAAGTACAAGAGGCAGATCGTAGCTTCTGGCTTGGGTCAAAAATACGACAAGGTGTACACCTCATAACAAAAGGGCTTCGGCCCTTTTTATTTGCTTTTAATCTTTTAGTGTTATACTGGCTGCGTCACTACGGCAACCAGATGGTCTGGTTGCTGGTCTAAATTTAGGAGGACTGTAGCATGACAACACATTTTACTTCGGGAGTAACCAATGTTGGAGCGGATTCAACATTAGGAAAATTAAAAACTCCAGCACCACACAAGTACCACAGTTATTTCAATGACTTTGATACTTACTTAGCAAGCGATTGGACAATTACAACAACAGAAGACGGAACTGGGTCTGCAACAGAAGCATTAGCTGATGGTGATGGCGGTCTTTTGTTAGTCACCAACGCCGCTGGCGATAATGACAATGACTTTTTCCAGTTAGTGAAAGAAGGTTTCAAGTATGAAGCTGGCAAGCAATTAGCGTTCAACATGCGGTTTAAAACCAATGACGCAACGGAAACTGATATTGTTGCTGGTTTGCAGCTGACGGACACATCTCCGTTAGACGTTACCGATGGCATTTTCTTTTTGAAGTCTGATGGAGCAACAACTGTTACTTTTATAGTTGAAAAAGACAGCACGCAATCGACTTTAGATTTGCCTAATGCGTTAGCTGACGATACTTTCATGACTGTAGGATTTGTATATGATCCTAAAGATCAGAAATTTCATGTTTTCCAAAACAATGTGTTAGCTGGCACAGTAGTTAGTACAAACGTGCCTGACGATGAAGAGTTAGCTTTGTCATTTGGTATACAAAATGGTGCTGCTGCTGCAAAAACTTTGACTGTCGATTATATCGGCGCTCACAAAGAACGCACTGCGGTCACTGAACTATAATAGGAGGTGAACCATGGCTGATGCTGTAGCTTCACAAACTATTCAGGACGGAGAGCGAACCGCAGTAATGCGGTTCACCAACGTGTCTGATGGCACGGGAGAATCTGCGGTAGTAAAAGTGGATGTGTCTGCCTTAGCCGCAAACTCGGCTGGACAGGCTTGCACTGAAGTTGCTATTCAAAGAATTTATTGGGCTACCGTAGGTATGTCCGTTAAGTTGGATTTTGATGCAACTGCTAATGTATTGCTTGTTGGTTTGCCAGCAGATTCAACAGGTGACGAGTATTACGATAATTTTACGGCTATCCCAAATAACGCGGGATCTGGTAAAACTGGAGATGTGCTTATAACCACAACCGGGCATAGTAGCGGTGACACGTATTCCATTATTCTTGAGATGATCAAGAAGTATGATTAGGAGTTAGTAATGGCATTTTTTCGGGCTGATCAATTAGCAAGCCCTTTCCGTCGAGGTGGCAGAGGCTTTCAACCTAATCCCGGTATAGTCAGAGGCTTCCCCGGCGGCGGTGGAATTGGCGGTTTGTTAGGAAGAATAGTAAATCGAGGGAGAATGCCAAGGCCAATCAGAAGGCCAATGCCAAGGCCAATCAGAAGGCCAATGCTTCCAATATTTCGGGGCGGGGAATTACCTCAGAGGTTTTTGCCGAGCATGCCAATGCCAAACATGCCAATGCCAATGCCGAGGGAGCCAATGCCGCAAATGCCAATGCCGAGCATGCCTCCAATCAGGCCCGGATACATACCGCAAATAGATCCGGTTGCTTTGCAACAGCTACAAGATCGTATGGCAAATGCTTCTCCGCCTCCTGTTGTCCCTGATAGACCTCAACAATTCAATCGGTCTTTTGTCAGAAATCTAATCGATAGCACAAGTGAGCAAAAACAAGCATTTGAAAGATTTCAAGAAAGAATGCGTAACAGAGATCCTTCTGACCCGCTAATAATGCGACCTTATCAAACGGGAAGATTAGGCTCAAGGATGATTGGATAATGGCGCAAAAAAAACTGAACAAAGTAATCAAAGGCTTGAAGAAAGCGAGCAAATTACACGCGCAACAGGCAAAAACTTTGAGCGCAATCAAGATGAAAAAAGGCGGAAGCAGTAGCATACCTGATAACGTGAAAAACCCTTCGCTTTATTCAAAAGCTAAAGCTAAAGCAAAAGCTAAATTTGATGTTTACCCTTCAGCCTATGCCAACGCCTACATGGTTAAAGAATACAAAAGAATGGGCGGCACATACGCAGCTGAAGGCGGAGCAATCCGAAAAAACGGTGGAGGCGATGTGTCACTAAAAGAAATACCAAAAGGCAATAAAGGCCTTGGCAAGCTACCTACTAAAGTTCGTAACCGCATGGGTTACATGAACGGTGGCGGCACGGTGAACAAAAACATCACAATGGTGCAAGGCCGTGGTTGTGGTGCGATTGACCCTAGCAAACAAAAAAAGACTAGAGTGCCTAGAACCTAATGAGCCTAAAAGATTGGTTTGGTAAGGGATCAAAAGGTGACTGGGTTGACATTGGCGCTCCCAAGAAGGATGGCAAGTTTCAGGCGTGCGGAAGGTCTTCTGCAAAAAAATCAAAACGCAAATACCCCAAGTGTGTGCCGAGATCCAAGGCAAACCGAATGTCTAAAAGCCAAATTGCGTCTGCGGTTAAACGCAAAAGATCTAAGCGGCAAGGCGTGGGCGGGAAGCCGACTAACGTAAAAACATTTGCAAGCAGTGGTGGTACAATAACCAAACAATCGAACATGGGTTTGTTCGGCAGACGATAGGAGCCAGTATGTACAAAAAAAGTAAGATGGATGCAAAAAAACGAATGACCAAAGGCGGTACTGTGAAAAACAAAAGAATGATGAACAAAGGCGGTACTGTGAAAATGGCCAGAATGATGAATAAGGGCGGAACTGTTAAAACGCCTCGCATGATGAAAAAAGGCGGTGTCATCAAAAAGGTGATGATGAACAAAGGCGGAACGGTTAAGAAAAGGATGATGAACAAAGGCGGAACCGTTAAGAAAAGAAAGTAATCCATGCCTTATTTGCAGTCGAATATTCCGCATTTCAAATGTTGGGTGCGGAAAGAGTACACGCATAATCACGAAAAATATCATGGCGAGTTTATCCACGCGATGGCGGTTGCTGTCACAACCATGCCAACGAGATGTCTTTCGTTTCAACTAATATTTACTGGCGCTGAAGTTGACAAAATAGAAGAGAATGTTCATGGCGGAGCCATGTGGGCAAGAATGCCGATCACTGGTTTAGCTGCTGACTCGGATTATGAAGGCTGGCCAGAGCCGATGCCAGTTTGGGCCTGTCAACCTTGGGACTGTTCATCTCACAACCATTCGGTTTATGTCATTGATCGAGCAACGCCTTGTCCATGGCTTGCCAAGATTGATGGCGAGTTTTATCCAGCAAAATATTATTTTACGGTTGACTATGCTGAGAACGAGATCGCAGACGATCCAGCGCAGCACAAACAATCACACGTTTTAGAGTTGCTGGATGCTGGCAAATGGACGGGAAACATTGTTGCGCTCCCAAACAACAGGGTGCGAGTCACACACCCAGCTTGGTTCACGGTTGGTGAGGGTGCGCCAGACTTCAAGCCGTCCCAGCACATCCACTATTCAAAAAGCGAACTTGATTATACGTTGGATGTGAACAAGGTTTTTGATAACCTGTATGCTCCTGAAGAGCCTGTACGCAAGAAAAAGCGTAAAAGGAAAAAATAATGGCGGTAAGCGGAAGCAAAGATTTTGAACCTGATGTAGCAGAGTACATCGAAGAAGCGTTTGAGCGGTGTGGCTTAGAGCTTCGCACGGGTTACGATCTAAAGACCGCACGCCGCAGTATAAACTTGATGTTGGCAGAATGGTCCAACAGAGGTTTGAACCAGTGGACTGTTAAGCAAAAAACTGTCTCTATGGTTAAAGACACCAAAACGTACAACATTGACTCTACCAACGCTACCGCTCCAATTGATGTTTTGGACGCTTTTGTCAGGGAAGCGATTGGCGGTAGTGATGTAGACATGCCGATTAGCAGAATTAATCGAGCAGAATACGCAAACATAACGAACAAAAGCACCACAGGCAAACCAAATCAAATATTTGTAGACAAGCAAATAACACCAACGATTTCGGTTTGGCCAGTGCCTGACAAGAATTCTACCTATGTCATTCACATGAACGTCTTGACTCGCATGGACGATGCTGACGCAGCAACCAATACCATGGATGTACCCTTTCGGTTTTACCCATGTTTCACGGCTGGACTTGCGTATTATATGAGTTTGAAAAAAGCGCCTGACAGGACTGGTGTGTTGAAAACCTTGTACGAAGAAGAGTTTCAAAGAGCTATGTCCCAAGATCAGTCGAGGGCATCGTTCAGAATTTCACCAAATCTTGGCGGGTATAACTCGGCTTAGTTATGGCATTTGCAAGCGGCAAACATGCGTACGGAATCTGTGACATAACAGGGTTTCGCTACAAGTTGCGTGAGATGAAAAA
>TARA_R100001443_G_scaffold43757_1_pt1 | contig 10887 bp, 11 predicted proteins | sample TARA_R100001443 | Tara Oceans TARA_R100001443 (sample SAMEA2622142) | marine metagenome | biome: marine biome (ENVO:00000447); feature: deep chlorophyll maximum layer (ENVO:xxxxxxxx); material: "saline water (ENVO:00002010), including plankton (ENVO:xxxxxxxx)" | depth 50 m
AGTAAACTTAAAACTGCTGTAACTGGTAAAGTAAAACCTGGTAGTAAATCAGCTAAAAGACGAAAGTCATATTGTGCTAGATCACTAGGTCAATTAAAGCGTAGCAGTCAAAAAACTCAAAACGACCCTAACTCAAGAATCCGACAAGCACGAAGACGATGGAAATGCTAAAAAAAATCATCCCGATATTATTTTTAATATCCCTAAATGTTAAATCTCAACCCCTACCATTAATTCCAGATAGTATTCCAGATAGTATTGTAGACTGTATTGGTAATGACGTGTCTGGTATTTTAGGTTGGGTAGGAGATGGATTCTGTGATGACGGTGCTTACTCTTGGGGTGGAAATGATATTTACTTTAACTGCCCTGAGTTTAACTTTGATGATGGCGACTGTCCTTTACCTATACTAGATACTATTTATGGCTGTATGAATTTTATTGCCTGGAACTTTGTTCCTGAAGCTACCATAGATGATGGCTCATGCGAGTTACCAATAGTAGGCTGCACAGATCCAGAGGCTATAAACTACAATCCTTTAGCTGAGGTAGACAATGGAGGGTGTGCTAATTTAGAGTGTAGCGATGGTGAAGCTAAAATGCTATTAGAAGTTACACTAGATCAATATCCTGGAGAGACAGGGTGGATTCTTACCGATATATCTACAGGTCAACCAGTTGAAAGCGTTCAAGCTGGAGAGTATTCTTACGACCAAGCAAACACAACAATACCTTATCAATTATGCGTACCTGAAGCGGGGGTAGAACTTATACTAAGTGATACTTATGGCGATGGTATGGTTGGGTCTATGGGTAATCAAAATGACGATGGTAGATTTGTTATACTTGGAGACTTAGAGCCTTGTGGTAGCCCTGATGTTATATGGGAACTACCTGACGCAAACTTTGGGTCCGTAGCATACTCAGGAGTAATACAACTAGAGCATTGTGATATTCCAATAGAGTATGGGTGCATGGATAATAATTACATGGAGTTTAATCCTTTTGCTCAGGTAGATGACGGTAGTTGTCAAACAGAACATGTTGTGGGTTGTATAAACTGGACTTCTTTTAATTACGACTCTTTAGCTACACTAAACGATATAGTTCCTGTATGTGAGTACAGGTTAGTTATTAATGATGATGGTGGTGACGGATGGGGTGACTCTCATTTAGTTATTACACAAGGTGATAGTTTGATTGGTGTATACACCTTAGGTCCTGGAATATATGAAGAGGTTAAGTGGTTATACTTAAGAACAGATATGTCTGTTCAAATTAGATACTTTGAAGTTGGTCCACCACAAGTCCCACAAGAAGAGTTAGAGTTTCAAACTATGCATAACTCTTTTTTCTTGTTTAATGACAATTTAGACTTATTAATATCAGGTGGCAGCAATCCTTTTGCTTTAAATGGTCAAGGAGCTCTTCAACCTTTTGAGCCACCATTTTGGAACGTATACACAGCACTACCCTACTGTGGTGACTACTGTATAGATGTAGTAGAGGGATGTATGGACCCTGAAGCTTTTAACTACAATCCTGAAGCTAATACAGATTATGGGTATTGTATTCCTGTAGTTGAGGGTTGTACCAACGAGTTAGCTTTTAATTATGATTCTTTAGCAAATGTAGATAACGAAGAGTGCGAATCTTTTGTTTATGGTTGTATGAATCCTGTAGCTTGGAATTTTAATGACGCAGCAAATGTATCGGATAGCTCTTGTTTATATTTTGGATGCATGGACCCTATGGCTGACAATTATGATCCTGTTGCAAATATAGAACTTGAAGGAGCTTGTTTTACTACAATTCTTGGCTGTACAGACCCAGAAGCATACAATTATAATGAGGAAGCTAATACGGAAGACTTTAGTTGTGTTCCATTTATATATGGCTGTATGGATAGTTCTGCGTTTAACTATGACCCTTTTGCAAACTCTGAAGATGAATGCGAAATGATTGTTGAGGGCTGTATGGATGTTAACGCCTACAATTATGAAGCGTTTGCTAACACAGAAGCTGATTGTTTATATGATGCAGGTTGTGTTGGTGGCCCTGGTATTCCATACTGGTCAAATGACACTTGTTATTCTTGGGTAATTATGGTTGACCCTTATTGTTGTAATAATAGTTGGGATGATAAATGTCAACAACTATATTGGCATTGTAGTGGAGATAGTCCATTAGATACAAGGGATTTACTTAGAGGGCACAACATAGTTATGTATCCTAACCCTATGGGGAACGTATTAAACATATTAACAAACGGACCTGTATCTATAAAAGCTTACGATATAACAGGTAAGCTTGTTATAAAAATAAAAACAAATCAAACACATAAAGGCTTAAACCAACTAGATGTAAGCTTATTACCTTCGGGTGTATATAGTTTTAAGGTAACATACGAGGGTAGAACTAACACAACAAAAGTATTAAAGAAATGAAAAGGCTACTAGTATTATTTCTTCTTATTTCAACCACCTGCTTATCTCAAGGTTTACATAACATATTTAAATACTCTACATTTTATGCTGCTGTAAATGGTGGTACATCTTTATCTGACAATCAAGTGTGGTCAGTTACTTCAGGCTCGTTAGAAGAAGAAGTTATTGAAACTCCTTTTGATTATAGTATGTCTATAGGTATCAGGAAGATAAAAAGATTTGGATACGAAAATAGAGCAAACACATTCTATAACGGTACAGAGAACTCGTACTCAGACGCTGCAACATTAGGTCGGTTATCTGGCTTTGAATATTTATTTGAGGCTGACTTTGTTAGGCGATTAGGTATTAATTACACAAACCAACATCACTTTGTAAGATATGTTGCAGATAAGTGGGTGACAAAGATAGAGTATCTTGAGGACGGTTTTGCTGATATAAAATACTTTGAGGCTTCAGAGAGATTTAGATTAAAGATAAGGGACGGTAAGCTTTCTTTTAACGGGGGTTTTGTGCAAAGACTTGCCGAACCTTATGGCTTTAATCCTTTAGAAGACTGGGTACTAGATAATGGAACTCTTCATTATACATACCTAGCTCTTCAAGAGGGGTATTCTATTAGTCTAGATGGAGAATACTCTTCACCTAGTGGTGATGTTGTAGCAAACAGTCAAGCTGTTTGGGAAGAAGTTGTTATACCACAAGTTATAAATAATTATGTAGAAAAACAAAGAAGTTCTATATCTAGTATTGTTGAGTACTCTTTTGTTTTAGGTTTAGATTATTATCATTTTACAAAAGATTTTTGGTTTCATACTTGGGGAAACCTTATGCCATACCACTTAGACACTAAAAACACATACTCTTATCATAAGTATAATGGTGGTCAGTGGGTTGATTATTCAGGGGGTTTAATATTTGGTTATAGATTTAATAAAAGTTTAGGTATATTTGTGGAAGGAAGATATAATAAATATTGGAACAGAGATTGGCACAACTTCAGTGTAGGAATTAATTATGTAATATTTTAAAAATGGCAAAAGAATTAAATGAAGATACAGCAGTACAGGTAAGTTTAAAAACTTTAGCTGGCATAGGTGTTTTAATGGCTGCAGTAATTAGTGGTTGGTTTGTACTTCAAGGCGATATAGCAGAAGCTAAAAAACTACCATTACCTCCAGACCCAGAGATTACTCGAATGGAGTATGACATGAAGGATCAACTTATACGTCAAACTATTATGACGACTCAAGATGACGTAAAAGAAATAAAAACGCAAATGCTGAGGATGGAGGATAAGATTGATCAACTAAAATAATTGTTATGAAAAAAGTTTTATTTTTTCTACTACTACCAATTTTAAGTTTTGGACAAGACTTTCCTGATGGTTTATGTGTAGTAGAGTTTAACGCTAGTTTTAATGATGCCAATAAAGTTCCTTGGTTAACTAAGTTAACTGATTGCGAAACAAAGAGAGTTGATATTGCAGCAGACTCTAGGTGGGCAAACGAGTATAAGATAGTAGTAGTGCCTACACTACTTGTTTTAAATAACAACGAGGAGGTAAAAAGATTTCAAGCAAATATAATGATGACTATGGAGGCTACTAAGAAAGAAGTTCAAGACTCTATAGATGAAATAGTCATGGAAGCGTTTTAAAAATGAATTATGAAACTAAGTAAAAACTTTTCTCGTGCAGAAATTGAGCACAGCAACACAGCTAAAAGATTAGGAATAAAAAATGAGATGTCTCAGGAACATTTGGAAAATATGCAAAACCTTATTGACAACCTCATACAACCTCTTAGGGACGGTGTTGGTCCTATTCGTATTAGTAGTGGTTATCGTAGTCCACAACTCAATAAAGCTATTGGTGGATCATCTCGCAGTCAGCATAGCAAAGCTCAAGCTTTGGACCTGCAATACTGGAGTGATGGAAAAATGAATAATAAGTTTATCTATGATTGGATTTTAGATTCAGGTTTAGAGTTTGATCAGATGATAAATGAGTTTGATTTCTCTTGGATACACATATCTCTAAAGAAAAATAACAATAGAAGTGAAGTTCTTGAAGCTTACAAAGATGATAAGGGAAGAACTAAATATAAATTTGCAGAGGTATGAGTAAGTTGTTAAATTTTTTAGGTGGAGGAGTAATTGAAAAGCTTGGTAATGTTGTAGATAATTTATCTACATCAGAAGAAGAACGTTTAGCTGCTAAACAGGCTATGGAAGAGGTTCTTATGAAAGCTGAAGCTCAAGCTCAAGAACAAGTTACAAGACGTTGGGAGGCTGATATGAAGTCTGACAACTGGCTATCTAAAAATATTAGACCACTGATATGTATATTTTTAACTGCAATTTTTGTAGTTTTGTCAGTGTTTGATGGGAATGTAGGAGGATTTACTATACAAGAGAGTTACATTCCTATATATCAAACCTTATTAATAACAGTATATGGAGCTTACTTTGCTGGTAGGTCTATAGAAAAAATAAAGAAAAATTAAAATGTCTACGTTAAAAGGAAAGTCAATATCATCTACATATAAAAATTTAATACAAACTTCTGCTGAAATAACAGATACAAATTTACGTTCTGTAGAAACTGGTGCTGGTAATTCAGTTGCTATGAATTTATCTACAGATAAAGCAGAGTTTTTAAAAGTAGGTATTGGTACAGGGGGTTTAACTCCTGATGGTTTACTTCATGTGATGTCTGTAAGTGCAGGATCTGTAACATCTAATACGTCTGCAAATCTTTTAACTTTAGAAAACTCATCTGATGCAGGTTTGTCTATTTTATCAGGATCTTCTTCATCAGGTAATATATTCTTTGGGGATACAGACGATAATGATGTAGGCCTTATAACCTACGACCACTCTACTAACTCTATGTTTTTTGGTACTAATGGTGCTAATACAATGAAGTTAGATCAAAGTGGTAACCTTAGTATATCAGGTGTTTTAACTGAAGCTGAAGATAGGTATAATCTTGATGAGTATTTTAAAGATATGCCTTATAAAGATATACAAGAAACTGAAATAACTCAAGCTTCATCTGCAACAAATGCTGTAACTAGTCACACTAAATTAGCTAGAATTACTACAGTAGCTAATGACTTAGCTGCTAATGACTCTCAAGAGTTTACCTTTAACAGTGACATGATATACTCTAAGTCTTATGTGCAGGCTATTCTTGTTGACACCAGTGCCACTATAGCTGATAATGCTAGTGTTGTTGTAACAGCTTATGATGTAGCAGATGGGTCTTGTAAGATTAGAATAGCTAATACTGGTGTTGACATTGCTAGTATGACCTTTACAATTCAAATTACAATAGATCCTCATATTATAGTTAATCCTAATTGGTTTATGTCTGGGACTAACTCTATAGATTCATTGATGCAATACGGTGGAGCTAAACCAGGTGTTAAGTTTTTTACTAATGGAGCTGATAATGATCAAATGATTCTTAGACCTAAAAAATCTAATTTAGGTAATAATACTACTATAGGTAATGTTACTCCTTGGAGAAATGTACTTTTTACACCTAGTGATCAAATAGATCTTAATATAGGTTTTTCTACTCATACAGGTATTACAAGCCAAGCTATATTTGCTGGACTTAATTTAGGGACAGATCGTGGTACTATTGCAGATCAAGATGATAAAGCTTATTTTTTATACGCTACAGATGATGATTTAGGAACCTTAACTACTAATGCTAACCTTCACTTTATATACAGTGTAGCAGGTACTGATTATATAACAGATTTAGGAATAACAGTTACTGCTAGCACCGTTTATAAATTAAAAATTTCTTTTGATGGGAACAGACAAATTAGTGTATTTGTAAATGGTGTTCAATATGGTTTAGTTACAACTGCAACAGCAGGTGGTGCAACTCAATCTGTAGCAACAACAAAATCTTTAGCAATGACTGCTAGTGCTAATTTACTTCCTTATATAGGTATACAAAGTTTAGCAGCAACAATAGATGTTCTTCATGTTCATTACGTAAGAATCTCAAGAGTAATATAGTATAATTAAATTTAAATTAAATAAATATGGAAGCAATAAACCCTATTATAAGAAAAATAACAATAGGGGACTTAAAGCAAGGACTGACTTATCAGGTAGGTCAAAAGATGCTTGGAGGTTCTCTAGAAGTCACAGCCATAATACAAGATGAGGCAGCGTGGTACAAGCATCAACAGGTGGTGTATGATGTGTATGTAAAGAAAGATGTAGAGGAGTTCTCAAGACCTTGGAAAAGGTTTTTCTCTCAACCTACAGCTATAGAGTATAACACTGCAGTACTGGAAGAAGAGTACGAAGTTAAGTAAATTTAAAATAAATAAATATGAAGCCAATTAAAGACCTTTACTGGATAGAAGTGGTAAAGCAAACTGAAGATACTATTAACTTAAATGGTATTGAGTTGTATAGAGACACGTCTTATGATCCAATGAAATTAGCAAGACAATTTGGAGTGGTTTATGAAACACCTATACATAATAATTTAGATATACAAAAAGGTGATAAAGTTTGGTTTCACCATTTTGTTGCAACAGACGCAAATAAAGTAAAATATATTGATGACAAAGAGGTCTATCAGGCTAATTCAACTCAAATATATTTAGTTGAAAGAGATGGTGAAATGATACCAATAGGTATTTGGAACTTTGTAAAACAAGAACATAAAGAAGCTGAAAAAAGTGAGTCTGGTATATTTTTAGAAAGTTCAGCTTCTGAGGTAGAACTCCATGGTCACGCTGTATATATAAATGATTGGATGAAAGATCAGGGGGTTAAGAAAGGAGATAGATTATTTTTTAGTGAGAACTCTGAGTATGACATGAATATAAATGGAGAGTCTTTACTTAGAATGAGAAACTTTGATATTCTAGCTGTCTATGAAGAATAATAATTATGCACTTGATACTCTAGAAAGATTAATAGAGGCAAGTAAAGGAGCTATAGATCTTCTTATAGAAGAGATTAGTAAACCCTTAATAGAAGAAGATGATGCTAAAAGAAGACAAGCTATAAAAGCAAAAAGAGAATGCTTCGAGGACTGTCAAGAAATTCTTTTAGGAATAAAAAATCTTGAAGATAGAATTAAAGAAGGTGAAAATTTAATAGAAGAAAAGAAAGACTTTAAAGGGTCTTTTGCTGAAAGGTATGCAAAAAAATGATAAAGTATATTTAATAGAAGGTAGTGAGGGTGACGTATTAGAGTTTGATAACTTAAATATAGTTATACCTAAAAAGCCTAGATATAAAAAAGATATACTGTATTATAACTTGCCTAAGAAAAAACAAAAGTGGGTTAGGCAAGATATACCAAAGGGACTAACAAGGGAAAATGCTACAGACTATGTAGATTACATAGATGAGGAGTTTAGAAGAAGGAGAGATGGTTTGTGGTTTTATAACAATGGTGTTCCAACTTATATCACTGGGTCTCATTATATGTTTCTTCAGTGGAGTAAAATAGATGTTGGTTATCCTGATTACAGGGATGCTAATAGGACGTTCTTTATTTTTTGGGAAGCGTGTAAAAACGACAAGAACTCTTACGGTATGTGTTTTCTTAAAAACAGACGTAGTGGTTTTTCATACATGGCAAGTAGTGAGATAGTAAATCAAGCTACACAAATGTATGACAGCAACTTTGGTTTATTATCTAAAACAGGTGCTGATGCTAAGACAATGTTTACTGACAAGGTAGTTCGTATATACAGGAACTACCCGTTCTTTTTTCAACCTATACAAGATGGTTCTAGTAATCCTCGTGTAGAGCTTGCTTTTAGGGAGCCTGCTAAAAAGATTACTAAAAATCAAAAGCATATAGAGAAGTCTGAAGCTTTAAACTCTATTATAGATTGGAAGAATACTGCTGATAATAGTTATGACGGTATGAAGCTTAAGCTTTTAGTGCATGATGAAGCAGGTAAGTGGACGGGTCAAAACTCTATAAAGAAAAACTGGGGTGTAACTCAAACCTGTTTACTCCTTGGTAGAAAAGTAGTTGGTAAATGCATGATGGGCTCCACTGCTAATAAACAACAGGATGGTGGTGCAGAGTTTAAAGATATATTCTACGATTCTGATATGGGAGAGAAAGATCTTAACGGTAGAACAAAGAGTGGTTTGTATAAATTATTTATACCTGCTTTTGACAACCTAGAAGGATTTATAGACGAGTATGGGTATAGCGTTATAGACACTCCAAAAGACCCAGTAATGGGGATTGACGAGATGGGTATTGACACTGGAGCTAGAGATTACATACAGAATAGAAGGGAGGCCTTAAAGGATGATACCACAGCGTTATCTGAATTTAAAAGACAGTTTCCATTTACTGTAGAAGAGGCATTTAGAAATGACACACAAAGTTGTATATTTGATGTCGAAAGAATCTATCAACAGATGGATTACAACGAGGTTAATAATAGCCCTACAACAAAAGGTGAGTTTGTTTGGAAGAATGGCGTACAAGATAGCGAGGTTATTTGGATACCTCACAGAAAGGGTAAATGGGAAATTACTTGGGTTCCAGAAGTTCAAAACCAAAATGTTATTACATCTAGGTATAACAAGAAGTTCCCTGGTAGATCAGATGCTTTGGTTGCAGGATGTGACCCTTATGATCATGATACCACTACGGATGGTAGAAGGTCTGATGCTGCTGCTCATGTATTCCATAAGTTTAGTATGGCAAGCGATGCGTCTATGCAGTTTGTGTGTGAGTATATTAATAGACCTCCTAAAGCGGAGATATTTTACGAAGACATGATTAAGATGTGTGTATTCTATGGTTGTCAAATATTGGTAGAGAATAATAAAGTAGGAATATTAAAGTATTTTGAAAACAGAGGATACTATGAATACTTAATGGATAGACCAGATATGACTCATACAGAATGGAGTAGAGGAAAGCAAAAGACAAAGGGTATACCTGGATCAGGTGCTGCAGTAATTAATGCTCAAGCAGAGGCTATAGCAACTTATATATATGACCACGTTGGTTATAATGCTAGTACAGGAGAGATTGGTAGATGTTACTTTAACACACTTCTTGATGATTGGAGTAGGTTCGAGATAGATAATAGAACAAAATACGATGCTAGTATATCGTCATCACTGGCTTTATTAGCGTCACAGAAATATATTAAACCTAAAAAAGAAATAAAAGCTTCATCACCTTTTGTTAAAAAATACAACAATAAAGGTATGTACAGTAAAAGAATAAGAGCATGAACTACGGTAATAATAAACAAAAGTTAAATGGTTATCCGTCACCTTTAGCTACTAACGAAGAAAAAGCTGATAAGGCTTATGGTCTTGAATACTTTAAGACCATGTATTACGAGTGGCATAACAATGGTGATGTGTACTTTAGAGATCGTAAAATGCGATATAATCGTAACAGGTCTTACGCTGAAGGTAATCAAGATATAGGTAAATACAAAGACTTACTTGATGTTCAGGGTGACACCTCTTACCTTAACATAGATTTTACTCCTGTATCTGTAGTTCCTAAGTTTGTAGATGTCATTGTGAATGGTATGGTAAACCAAGAATATGATGTAAAAGCTAAATCTATAGATCCTATAGCTGCAAAAGAAAGGTTAGAAAAGAAAAAGATGATGTTTGCAGACATGATTAATAAAGATTTTTATGAACAAGTAGAGGATGAATCTGGTTTATCTTTTTCTAAGAAAGGTTTTGTTGCAGAGAATACAGAAGAGATTGAAATGTTTATGGCTCTTAACTATAAACAAAATGTAGAGATAGCTTTAGAAAAAGCTATAGAATACACTCTTGATGCAAATGATTATGATGAGGTTAAAAGATACATGATTCGTGACCTAGTAGTATTAGGTTTATGTGCAGCTAAAACAGAAATATCTCAAACAGAAGGTGTAAAAATAAGACACGTTGATCCTGCAAATCTTATTACATCTTTCTCTTCTAAACCAGACTTTAAAAATATACGTCACGCAGGTGAGATTCACTCTATGACTATTGCTGATTTAAAAATGCAGGCTGGTGATGAGTTTAGCGAAGATGATTACATTAAGATAGCTAGTGAATATGCTGGTAAAAACAATAACCCATCTAACTATGGTACTCAGGCTTATTATGAAAATGGTAACGAAACTTACGATTATGATAAGTTTAGTGTTAACGTATTAGATGCTGAGTTTATTACTAGCCACTCTTTAAAATACGAGAAGAAAGAAAATAAGTTTGGCGGTTACTCTGTAAATAAAAAACCATCTAACTATAAGGCTCCTAAAAACTCTAAAACTAAAAGGGAAAATATAGGTCAAACTGTAAAAGTAGTATACAAAGGCAAATATATTATAGGTACAGATTATGTATTTAATTATGGTATGATGAAAGATATGCCTAGACCTAAATCTAATTT
>TARA_R100001443_G_scaffold117437_1_pt1 | contig 10885 bp, 17 predicted proteins | sample TARA_R100001443 | Tara Oceans TARA_R100001443 (sample SAMEA2622142) | marine metagenome | biome: marine biome (ENVO:00000447); feature: deep chlorophyll maximum layer (ENVO:xxxxxxxx); material: "saline water (ENVO:00002010), including plankton (ENVO:xxxxxxxx)" | depth 50 m
GTGCTTGTACCTTGGTCGTTTTGAATAATACAAACAGTAGAAGCAGCGTTCCCGCCAACCGATATAACTTTAAGCCAGTCATTATCTTGTGTACTCAGTTGTTGAATATTAAATGTTCTTTGTCCACCTGTGTGATCTAGCCAAAAATATCCGCCTGCTGAAGCTGTTACTCCTGTTCCAGTATAATTAACTGTATTATCAGAACCATCTATATCCATATAGTTAGTTGCACCATCAATATTAATATTAGATACAACTGTGTTATTAGATCCTTGAATAATCCAATCTAAATCTAAAGTTCCTGCTAATGCAGTAGTACCTTGATTTAAAGTAAATGTATTACTTGATCCAGTAACAGCTATATTTTGATTAGAACTGTCAGCACCAAAGGTGTTACTTGGGTCAACTTGTATTGTAAAAGTATTGCTATTACCAGTGAATTCATAAAAACCAGTAAAGCTATCTGCCCATATATCACCAAGAAACTTGTTAGTGTTTCCAATCATATTAATATCAATAGTCATACTTGTACCATCAATATCAAAAGCTGTAAGACTGCCTGCTGTAGATTGCAAGCCACCTATAATGTTAGAGATACCTAGTTGTTCTATATCTAAATTAAGTGTAGTACCGCTTTGGTCTAAATATATTTCGTTATCAGCCGCGAATGTTGGCAATGCACTCAGCATCACAATCAGGCTCATTAATTTTAAGTTCTTCATGTTTCCAAAATCCTCTATCGTAACCGATAGTAATAAGTTCTAAAACTGCCCCTTCGATAGCTTTCATTAGGGCTATCGTCGTAGACTCGTTACGCGAGTTTCCTAACTCGACTTCTACAAGTTCGGTTCCCATTTCAATGAATCTGAAAATGTCTTCTGACTTACCATAACTGAATATGGTTTTTTGGCTTAATACTTCTATAAGTATTTCACCAGTTGCTACAGATACCATCCTCAAACTTACTGTAATGTTATCCTCTCTGTATTGAATACTAGTACCTATACCGAGATACCGTGCACCGATGCCACCAGTGGTTAAGTTACTATCATAGCTTATAACTGCACCTTCAAGCAACACTCCTGCAAATAACAAAGGAGCAAGCTGTTTCTTTTTTTCCTCATCTGTGGCAAATTGCTCTCTAGCTGATCTTATAAGCTGACGTTCTTTAGTTAAATTATCTAAACCAATTCTTTCTACAACTCTAAAAAATTCACCATTACTTGCGTGTTTAAGTGCTCTAATTAATAAAGTATGGGGTGCTTGTGTGACTGCTGTAGAAAATAAAGCAAACTCACTATTACTTTTTCTTTGTCCTGTTTGATCTGTAAATGATGTAGGATATACAGCAACTATGGGCTGAATCATAGGTTTATTTACTAAAGCTAATTCTTTAGAATGTAGTTCTTCTATTTTAACTATATCGTGAGCTTTAAATCTTTGTTCATAAGTATCTTCAAACTGGTCAAAGATAGAACAACTAGAAAGTGAAGCTACCAATAGGAATCGTAATATGAGTGATTGTTCCATCAGCCTCGGTTATTTTAAGGGTTAAATAAGTTCCATCTGAACTATATTCTATCGTATTACCTTCTAAGGTTATAGTTCCGCTATCTTGTGGAGTTTCTCCAAATAAGTTAGCTATAAGTTGTCTTGATAATTCAGCGTAGACTCTTGACTCAAAGTTACGAATAAATCTTTGTACTGTAGAATTTTCTTTATCTCTTTCTGCTTCTTCTATAGCAGCTTTAAGTTCATCTTTAATTGTTTGTCGTCTATTAAACTCTTGGTTTTCAATCGTAAGATAATGACTAGATGTATTAATGCCACTAAAAGAGGGTGATTTAAATTTATGCGTTATTTGATCAGCCCACAGATCTTGTCCAAAAATCCCTACTAATAAAATAACTCCAATAGTTACGGCTATACTAACCGTAGGTGATTTTTGAGAATTATTTAGTTTTTTCTTTTTTGTTGTCATTATCTAATGCCTCCTGTTCTTTAAGTTCTAATACTGTGTTTACTTTTTGTTGTAGTCTTATCATGTCTTGGTCTAATAAACGTAATTGATCGGTTAGGCGTATTATAGTTTTCTTCATTTCACCTACAGCAGGATCTATGACTTTAGTTACCGTTTGCCAAACAAAATAAACGAAATAACCTAACCCAACTACCATTACTACAGGAAATCCAAACTCGGAAACTAGTTGGACTATGTCCATTAATCTCTCCTAGCGTCTATCTTTCCATCTTCTACAAAATTTTCTGCTCTAGCTATTCTATTTAAATCAGGTTTCAAATTTAAAGCACTTGAAACACTGGTATCTATTCGTATAATATCGTTGTTCATTATAGAGGCTCTAGTAATTAACATTTTAGTAATGCCTTCAACGGTTTTTATATCATTAACTAATTGCCCCATAAGCTGTTTCATGATTAAAAAGATGAAGTAAGCCATAATAAGTCCACCTGCCACAGGTAAACCAAGTTCAGCTATTAATGTAAAACTCTGTTCCATTCTTCTTCGTTATTATCTTTTTTAACTATAGCGGCTTCTCCTACTATAACTACTCCGAAATCTACTGCTTCTATATCAGCTTCTTCAAACGAATTAGCATAAATATAAGGTCCCTCATAAACTACAGTGCCTACTTTAAATTCAGTTAAATAGATCTTTTTACCATCTATAGCCATACTATTCTTTATTAGCCTCACCTTTAAAAGACTTACTCGATCCAGAAGTGCCTGCGTATAAACCAAACCAAGCAGCACCTGCTCCTACTACTATTGATATTAATCCTGACTGTTCAAAAGTAGGTGACTCTAATGCCATAAACCAAAATGTTGTGTAATACAAAAGATACATATAAATACTAAGAAAAGCTCTAGGAAATAATCTCCAAGAATCTACAGCTTGTGCTAAATGAATTACTTTTTGCCAAGGATTTACATTAGTTGTATCTTCTAAAGTTCTTATTTTATCTTTAAGTTCGCCAATTTCTTGAATCATAGCCATGAACTTATTAAGATCCATCTCTACTTCATTTCTATCCATATCGCCGCCAAATCTTCCGCTTCCATCATTCATTAGTATGCACCCCAAATTTTAGTTTTAGTCCCGCCATCATATTCAACTGCGTGACCTTCATCAATTAATATTTGACAAATATCTTTGCCATCTTTTGTGTACGGAATACCGAGAATACGACCGTACTTGCCTTTGCCTAAAGATTTTATTTTAAGTTTACCTTCACAAAGTTCTTTTAATCGAGCCTTTGCAGCAAGACCAAGTTTCTTTTCTTCTAGGTCACGTGTTCTTGATTCTGGGGTATCTATTCCAGAAAGCCTTACTCGTTGTTTATGTAGTTTTACATCAAAACCTAAATCAAGACAACAATCAAAAGTGTCTCCATCTACTATTCTTTCTAATGTAGCGTTGTATACAAACGCATCTGGTGCTTTTTTAGCCATTTAACATTTCCACCTTTTACGTGCTTGACGTAATCTTGAGTTAGGGTTTTTAGCTGCTTTAGGAAATTTCTTCATTTGTCCTGCACTTCTAGCACAGTAAGATTTTCTCCTTTTTGCAGCCTTACTACCTTTTTTAACTTTTCCCGTAACTGCTGTTTTTAATTTACTTCCTGGATTTTTTCTTCTATAAGCCTTAACGCCTTTCTTAGTCATGCCTGCGCCAGATTTAGTTTTGCGATAATTACCGCCTTTACCTGTAGTACGTCTTATAGACTTTTCTTTTTTACGAGGCATTATTTTTTCTTTTTAGGTTTTTTTGCTGTTTTAGCAGAACGTATAAAAGCCTCCCTTGTAGGGGCACCTTTAGCTCCTTTTTTACGAGGCTTTCTGCCTTCTTTTTTCTTTTTATTTATGTAGTAATAAAGACCTTTTTTAGCGGTTCTGCCGTCTTTAGTTTTATGTGTTTTCTTTTTTGCTGGCATTATTTCTTTGTCTTTTTCTTCATTTTCTTTTTATACGCTGTAGCTGCGGCTTTACCTTTTTTAGTATAAGCAAATTTTTTATTTCCTACTTTTGGCATTTTAGTCTCCTTGTTTTAATACTCTATCTTTCAATCTTATAGCTCTTGGACCTACTTGTATAGCCCAACGACTATCTAACATTTCAACTGCGGCTTTATCCCATTTATGTTCTTCCATAGCACTTAAAAACTTTTTAAATTTTAATAACCTAGTTATACCTAAGTTAAAACACATATTAGCCATAACTCTTTGTAAATCTTCTGGTAAATCTTTCCACCATGTCATATTTCTATCTAAATCATTTATAACATTTTGTATGTCTTTTTCGAAACATTCTTTTATTCTTTTTTCTGAAACAGGAGTTCCTATGTCTTTCCCATGTTCTGGATCAGATTTTAATACTAAATGACCTATTCCAAAAGTAGGGTAATCTAAATGATCAAGATATATTTTATTAATACATCCTTCGTCAAATGTTAATTCTTCTCTAAGTTTATCTATGTTCATACTTACTCTCCTAATATTATTGTTGTTGAACCACCTGTAGAAATTGAGACATTTCCTAATGCTGTAACCCCCTCTACTCCTTTTTCGGAACCTTGATAGATATCTACCCATTGTTCTCCTGTCCATAATTGTAGCTGTTGTGTGGATAAATTCCAAATAACATCGCCTTTATTGAATTGGTTTATGTTTCTTTGTGTTTCATTAACATTTATTGTCGCTCCAATATCTACCCGACCTAGACTTAATTCTAAAATCCTTACTAAACGATTAAACAACAAAGCTGCAGTAACTGAAGTAACAGGCGAAACAGCGTAAGGCAGTTTCGTTTCTAATAGTTTAGCCATTATCTTTTTCCATCAGGCTTTACATCCATACGCATAGCTCCTATTCTGAACGATGTACCTATAACGTTGGTGTTATCATCGTTAGATTGAATACGTAAAACTGCTTGTCTTCCCCTTACTCTTGTATCTATTTTAGTAGTAACTGAAGTACAAGAACTTGTTACTGCGGTAGTTAATTCCTCTCCAGGAAAATTTCTTCTTTTTAAAACTATGTCTACTTTTTGACCATCACTGCCTAAACTAGCGTCTCCTGTGAATTTAATGTCGGGGATTATTCTACTTATGGACTGGAAATCTTCCCCTGCAGGATCAAGATCAAAATCACTAGACTCTATAAACACATTAGTCATCGCGGTGCCATCGTTATCGTCTCCTGTTTCATGATTATATAAATAACCTACATCGTTTGTAGATGAGGTAGCTTTAGGATCAGGAAAAACTCCTTCATCTAACCAACAAGTTCTAGAAAGTTCTCCAATCATCCAAACATTTTCTTCGTAATTATAAGTAACATATTTATCAATAACGTTGTTTGTTCCTGAACAATAAAACCAACCTACCTCATCGAAAGCTTTATTTAGAAAAGCAAATATTTGATAACTTTGTGTTTGGTTTATATCAGTAAAAACATACTCATCAACGGTGCAAGGCATTTGTTGTATTTGACCTGTGTAAGAATAAAAACCTTTTTTATCCATCCAAAACACTCCTTTAGGGGTGTTTATCATAGCATTAGGTCCAACTAACCCAACTCCTTCATTAACTAAATTAACTGCAAAAGTAAATGGTTGTCCTACAAAAGACATTGAATATAATGAAGTATCTGTCCAAACTAAAGTTTCTTGTCTTGCTCTAAGAGCTCCTATAATTGAAGATCCTGCTGAAAGTCTAAAAGATCCTGCCGTGTTAGTCGGTAAAGGTTCCCATTGTTCTGCATTTTCTTGGTCACTCCAAGCTATAAACATCGGATCAACTACGTTTGTTCTAGTCACTCCTGAAGTACTTATTGGATCTGCTCCAAAACAAATAACATGTCTATCTATATCAGAAACTAAAACTTGTAAGGCTACGGTAGGAGCTAAATTAGAATCAGTAAGTGCAGAAAGAGCCACTGCTCTATTAGAAACTCCTCCCCCTACGTCGTGATAATAAACACCTGCTCCGCGAACATTCATAATTAAATCTTCACCGAAGTTATCATGTGACCAAATACGTAATTGATTATTAGCTCCTAAAGCAGAAACACTGCCCCAAGTTCCTGAACCCCAATAATCAGAACCCCACCCTGTGGACGGCACGTAAACATCTAAACCCACATTTATTTGATATGCAGCATCTGCACTAGACCCGCCATTACCTGAATCGCTAGAATTAGCAGTAACTGTGTTATCACTAGTATCTTTAGCTGTAAAAGTAAAAGTATTTGCGGTGGGTACTGAAGTTACTTGATATTCTTGATTTAATACAGCAGCCGTAACAAGCCCGCCTAAACTAACTGCTCCGCTTATTGTAACAAAGTCATTAAGAACAACTTGATGATTACTGTCAGTAGCTGTTATAGTTGAACTGCCGTCAGTAGCAGCAAAAGTAATTCCGTCAGTTGTCGTTGCTCGAATAGGTGTTACATCGTAATAAACTTGTCCTTCTACCGCATAGTATTTCCAAGTTGTACCTAAACCGATTAATCTAGTTCCATCGTTATCTGTCCAAGCATGCATTGCTCGTCCTGTAGATTTAAAAGTAGTTCCAGTAGCTTTAGTCCAACCCCCTATTTTTTCAGGCAAACCTTTACGAAAACGCACTAAATTAGAATCAAACCAACCTCCTTCATTAGCGTAAGCTGTCGATTCTTTGTTTATTCCTGGTCTAAAAACAAATTTTTGTAAAGGCACTGTTCTCTCCTAGATAAAGGCAGCAAAAACTATAGAACCTAGTATAAATGGATAAACCCCCCATAACAACATTTCTAATCTTTTAAATTTAGCAGAACCCTCATCGAGACGTTTTTCAATATATTCGTATCGAATAGCGCATTCTCTTTCATGTGCGTTAAGTTCTGCTAAAGCATCCTTTACCGTGACCATTACTTATCTTTGGCTTTACCTATGTTTAAGGCTAATAAATCAATAAATTTATAAAATTTACCAATCCATTTGTCATCTTTCGGTGTTGGTGTTGAAGCGGCTATTAGTGAAGCAACCGCGATTATTGTGGTAATCCACATTACTAATTCTATCATTCTTTATCTCCCTTATCTTTTTCGGTTAATACTTCATCTGCAACTTCTTGCGTCGAAGCTATAAAGGTATTTTGAAAAACATTTAAAGCGGCTACTATTTGATCTAAATCAAATTTTAATTTAGCTTCTTTATTTCTTAAATCAGTTATTTGGTTAGCAAGATATTTTTGTTGTTCTGTCATTTCTGACTCTAAAATTTCTTTATCCCCGATTACTGCTTTATTATCTTCTTCTTTATTACTCATTTAATTTACCTCCTCAGGTTTAGTTTGAGTTTGCACACCTCAACCCTTAGGTCAGCTGTGATTGTTACACTTATTAAATTAATTTGCTGCGATGTAATCAGTACCAGTTGTAACTGCTGCAACGTGAGTAGTTTTTTTACTGCTTGCTGCACCTTTTACATCTGGAGTGTCATCATCAGAATCAACTGGTTCGTATAGTAAGATTGTAGATAAGTGGTCTACGTTTCTTTGAACCATCTCGTTTATTTCAGCTTGTGTCATTCCTGTAACGTCCCAACTTCCAGCTTTTACACCGTCAATTAAAGTTACGCTATCAGTTCCTGCTGAAAGGACTTCTGTTACTGTTGCCATTTTATTCTCCTTTTAGAGTTTTTAACTCTTGTTTTAATTCATCTACTTGCGTAGACAGTTCTTTTACTGCATTTATTAGATACCATTTTAAGTTATCAGGGTTTACAGTTTTTACTCCTGTTGTTTCTTCTTTAACAACATCAGGTAAAATTTCTTCTATTTCTTGTGCTATAACTCCAAGTTGTATTCCATCAATATTAACAACAGCAGCTTTTGGATTTTCAAAATCTACTATTTCATCTTCAGTTCTATATTCAAAGTTTCTAACTTGTATCTTATTAATAGCTTCAAGACCTGTATTGTTATCTGCTATGTTCTTTTTAATTCTTCTATCAGAAGTTGTTGACCAGTCTGCTGAATTATTACCTTGATAAACACCACCACTATTTGGATTAATAAATCCTGTATTAGCACCTTTACCAGTAGATGACGCACCAATTACAATAGTATTACTATGACCGCTATTTGCTGTTACAGCACTAGTACCTACAACAACATTACTAACACCAGCTGCTATGTTGTTTCCTGCTGCATAACCTATACATACATTATCACCACCTGTAGTTATTGCACTACCTGCTGCATCGCCTAAAGCTGCACAAGCTGCGGCTGTTGTTAAAGCTCCTAAAGCATTTACACCTACAGCTGAATTAGATGCTCCTGTTGTACAAGCGTCTAATGTCTGTAAACCTACAGCAGTATTATTACCTGCTGTGGTGTTTGATAATAAAGCAGCATACCCTAAAGCTGTATTACTAGCTCCTGTAGTATTATCAAATAAACTTCTAAAACCTACAGCTGTGTTATTGTCTGCTGTAGTATTGTCTTGTAAAGCACCATGTCCTATAGCTACATGATTATCACCTGTAGTGTTAGAAGATAAACTATCTACACCCATTGCTACATTTAAAGTACCTGTAGTGTTAGCTGATGCGGCATTTCTTCCTACAGCAGTATTTTCTGCTCCTGTAGTATTAGAATCTAAAGCTAAAGCACCTACAGCAGTATTTTGACTAGCTGTAGTGTTTAAATTTAAAGCATTATAACCTATAGATGTATTATCTGATGCAGTAGTATTGTTATATAAAGATTGATAACCCAATGAGGTATTGTTAGCACCTGTGGTGTTTAGATTTGAAGCTAAATAACCCATAGCGGTATTATTAGCACCAGTAGTAGTTTGTGCTAAACAAGCATAACCTACTGCGGTGTTATTACTTGCTGTTGTACTATTTTCTAGTGAAGTTCTACCGACTGCTGTATTAGCAAGACCTGTGGTATTTGCACTCATAGAACCATACCCAATCGCTGTATTTGAGTTTCCTGTAGTATTTGCATCTAGAGCTATAGAACCTACAGCAGTGTTTTGCGTACCTGTAGTGTTTGACATTAAAGCTTGAAAACCAAAACCACTATTATTAGAGGCAGTTGTATTAGTACCTAAAGAATTATGTCCAAATGCTGCATTTTGGTCTCCTGTGGTATTAGAACCTAAAGAGTTATACCCAAGTGCATTATTATTAGAAGCTGTAGTATTTGATGTTAAAGATTGATAGCCGATTGCAGTATTATTAGCACCTGTAGTGTTTTGTAATAAAGCATCTTTACCAACTGCTGTGCTGTTAGATGCTGTGGTATTAGCATATAAAGCAAAATCACCAATACCTGTATTATATTGACCTGTAGTGTTTTGTTGTAATGAAGAATGACCAAAAGCCGAGTTTTGAGCACCTGTTGTATTTGCATATAAAGCTTCATCTCCGACTGCCGTATTGTTTGAAGCAGTTGTATTAGTTTGTAAAGCTCCTCTGCCTACTCCTACATTACTAGCACCAGTTGTGTTTGCTGCTAAAGCAGATTTACCAACTCCTACATTACTAGCACCTGTTGTATTTGCTGTTAAAGAGTTATGACCCATAGCAGTATTGTTTGCTCCTGTAGTGTTAGCATCAAGAGATTGAGCTCCAACTGCTGTATTACTAGCTCCTGTAGTGTTTACTTGCATAGATTTTCTACCTATGGCAACATTATTACCTGCGGTAGTATTTGCACTTAGTGCTAGATAGCCTAAAGCAGTATTATCACTACCTGTTGTGTTGGCATCAAGTGCATAAGCACCCATTGCTGTGTTTTCATCGCCTGTAGTATTAGCTCCTAAAGAATCATGACCCACAGCTACATTGTTAGATGCTGTAGTGTTTGCATCTAAAGAACCATAACCCACAGCTACATTGTTAGCACCTGTGGTGTTTAATCCTAACGCTGCTCTACCAATAGCAGTATTATTACTTGCAGTAGTATTAGCGTCTAGTGCTGCATATCCTAATACTGTGTTAGCAGAACCTGTAGTGTTCTCACCTAAAGATTTAAAACCAACTGCTGTGTTTTCACCACCAGTTGTATTAGCATCTAATGTTTCAGCACCAACAGCAGTATTTGCCGCACCTGTAGTGTTTGCTGTTAAAGCAGATTTACCAACTGCGGTATTATTACTTGCGGTAGTGTTTGCATCTAATGCTAAACCACCTATGGCAACATTATTAGTACCTGTAGTGTTTTGTAACAAAGCTTCATAACCAACAGCGACATTGTACATATCAACATTTGAATCAGGTATAGTATAGTACAAAGTTTGATGTCCAATAGCTACGTTTCTATCACCTACTGTATTAGTAAATAAAGCACTTGTACCCACTGCTGTATTAGTATTTCCAGTAGTGTTTGAACCCATCGAGGCATATCCAATAGCTACGTTTGAATTAGCTGTAGTGTTTGCATCTAGTGCTAAACCACCGATTGCGGTGTTATAAGCACCTGTTGTGTTTGATGTTAAAACACTTCTACCAACTCCTGTGTTATATCCTGCACCTGTAGTACATGAGGCTAAAGCACTTGTACCCATTGCTGTATTTGCATCAGCAGTTGTATTTGCTAGTAAAGCAAGAGTACCGACAGCAGTGTTTCCTGTACCTGTAGTGTTTGCTGTTAAAGCTTGTGAACCAATAGCTACGTTATTATCTGCGGTAGTATTATCATCTAAAGCATTATATCCAATAGCTGTATTTGCAGCACCTGTAGTGTTAGCTCCTAAAGCATTATAACCAATTCCAGTATTGTTTGAAGCTGTGGTATTAGCGTCTAGTGTTACAGAACCAACTGCGGTGTTAAAAGCACCTGTTGTATTTGCTGATAAAGAATTGTAACCAA
>TARA_R100001443_G_scaffold44953_1_pt1 | contig 10879 bp, 12 predicted proteins | sample TARA_R100001443 | Tara Oceans TARA_R100001443 (sample SAMEA2622142) | marine metagenome | biome: marine biome (ENVO:00000447); feature: deep chlorophyll maximum layer (ENVO:xxxxxxxx); material: "saline water (ENVO:00002010), including plankton (ENVO:xxxxxxxx)" | depth 50 m
TCTGTCTTTAATAAGTTATTTAAATTTTCAAAATTATCCCATTTTTTGTAAAATAATCTTGTGTCTTGTATTGGTATTTTAGCTATTACGTCTTTCATATTTCTCCGTTGCACATTGTGGACCACATAAGAATATCATTTTATATTCTTGATCCGGATTAAACTTTCTATCTAACCAGTATAACAGTTTTTTAAACCATTTACCACATTCAGAACATTTAAATTCAGGTCCTGGGCGCACGCTGCTTTTATCATACTCCACATAAACCTTCACATTCGTCCGCAAACTCTTCATCAAATGTTTCACCAAACAAATTACCTTGAGCTTTTGGTTCTAAAAAATTAATACTTCTCAAAGGCTTTGCTGATTTATGTAGAAACAATTCTGTCTCTGTATTCTTTAATCCGTGCCTTATTTTGTCATCAAGATCACATGCATCTTCCCAATCCTTAGGATAGTTCTTTTGCATATTTTTCCATTGATCATTGTGATGATAAGGACAACCAATACATGATGACTTACCAGGCATAGGATGTTTCTTTATATCACGATACCATTGCAAACAATCAGCACGTGACATTTTCATTTCAATTAAAGGCCAACGTGATGTTAACCATGGCATTCTTGCTTTCTTCATACGCATGGCTTCATCTGTAGATATACCTATCCATTGTTCCACTATCATATCTTTTTTAACTCTATGTCTTGGTTTAATACCAAGTAATCTTCGCATTTCTTTTTGAATAGGGATCACTTTATAGTCATGTGTACACTGTCTATAAAGCATCCCCACTCTTCCACCATTAGGACGTGCAGCAAACAAAGGTGGGTTTGGTACACGACCAGCAAACGATTTCTCCTCTTCTCTAGACCCTGGTTCTGGGTTCGCTGCTTTGATTAGATCCTCACGGATATTTCCTCTCTCTACAGTGATAATAGGACAAATTGTTATTGCTTTCTTTAAATATTCTACATGCTCATAGACAAAAGATGGTTCCCATCCTGTGTCAGCAAAGATCATGTAGTCTGGTTTATGTTTCGTTAATCCTTCTTGTGCCATGAGTGCCAGACAGGAAGACTGTACCCCTGCCCCGAGTGATAGTATGCGCATCGTCGGTTCACGTTTGTTTCCTTCTTCGTCAAAGTACTCTGGTTCTTTGGTAGCCGCAACTGCTGCCATCGTATTAAGTTCTTTTTTATTTGGCGCCATTTTACTAGACATTTCTTGTAAAAGTTTACGCCTTTCAAATTCCATTTGTTCATGATTAATAGCAAATCCTGGTTTAACTCCATGTACAGCTTTTTGATTTGCTGCACGGCTCTTCCCTTGTTCTTTGTACCCGGGTTTTTTAGTCTCTGTCATAGGCCTCCAACTTCTTTAATGTACTGATGATTTTTTGCGTATAATATACATCTTCTGCATATATTGCAAGTGTCATAGCTAACTTCTCTAAGTCAACTATCTTATTGAAATACTGAGATAATCTTTCTTCTCTAAACTGTTTATAATGATGGTTATTATTAAGTAAATACATATAGTAAGAAATGGATTCGCACTTTGTCTCAAAGATCCTAAGCCCCCAGCTTGCATTAGGATTATTTCGCGGCTTTAGTTGATCATCTGATGAGTCAAACGTGCGGATTCCAAGGAGGTTATTACCTTCCACGGCAAACCTAGATTTGCCCCAATTAGACTCATGAATTGCTTGAGCTATAACTAAATTAACTGGTACTCTTTCTTCTTCTGAATACATAGAATTAAGATGCAATGCACACGCACTTACATCATCTATAAATTCATCATTAGTGGTGTAATCCATTTCTGGATTAAACCCTATGCAAATCATTAATGTAACACAAATCCAGTTCATCCGCCCCAACTCTCTCCAAGATCTATATCAGCTTTAGAAGGCACCTCTAGTTCTACACATGTTTCCATAACTCGTTGTATTTCTTTAGCTTGTTTCTCATCTTTAACAGAGCAATCTAATTCATCGTGCACTTGTATTAAAGGTACTACTCCTAGCTCCTCATATACATCTACCATGGCTTTCTTAGTTTGATCTGCCGCTGATCCTTGTATCAATCTATTTAAAGCTTTGTATGTACCAGCTCTTTTTATTGCTTCACCATACTCTACCTTTGCTTGATTGTGTGGTAATGCTTTATGTACACCCCACTGTGTAGGTTCCCATAAATCAAATCTACATTTACGACCAAGTAATGTGCGAATAATACCTTTAGAATTAGCACGATTCATTACCGCTTCCAACATACCTTGCATAAAAGGTACACGTTCACGGAAATCTTTCAACATTTTTTTAGCTTCTTGAGGATCTATATCTAACTCACGAGCCATCTTGTTATAACCCATGCCATACATTACACCTAAACCAATAGTCTTAGCTAGTCTTCTTTCGACCCCCGCCATGTCTGCCGTTTGTTGGTGAAAATCAAGATCACTTTTCTTATAGGCTTCTTTAACTTCTTCAGCGCCCAATTGTCCGACGAGGCATGCCCAATGCGTAAGTAACCTGGGCTCTTGTTGCGAGTAGTCTGCTTTAAGCCAATACTCTCCAATTTCCGGGATAAATAGTTTACGTATCTCTTTAGCAAATTGACCGCGACTCGGTATCTGCTGCAAATTAGGATGATTGTAACTAAATCTACCAGATACAGTGCCACCGCTATCAGATCTAATTTGATTAATGTGCGCGTGAATTCTACCATTTGTGTTGTGTTTTAACAGACCTTGTAAAAAAGTTCCACGTAATTTATTAAGCTCACGTGCTTGCATAATAAGACGTGGTAGCTCATGCGGATGGTCAGTTAAAAACATTTTGGTAAATGATGGAGCATCTGTTTTAGTAGTTCTTTCGTATGGTAAATTTAAAGCATCAAAAGCTTTTGAAATAGAAGCTGCTGCCCATATCTCTACATCCTGGTTAGTTAAATCCTTTATTCTTTTTAAAAGTTTCTTCTCTTTGTTTTTAAATTTACTATTTAAATCAACTACTTTTTCTTCGTCAAATCTAACACCTTTTTTTGTCATGTTAAAAATAACACGGATTAATCTGCATTCAATATCATAGATTGTATCAAGATTATCCTTCTTAATCTCCCATGCTAATTTCTCATACAACTTTAGCGTTAGCCTTGCGTCTTCCTCAGCATACTCTCCTACAAATGTAGCCGGTAATTTATACATTTCAGCCTTTGCATCTACACCAAATGATGCCGCTGCTTCTTTAAGTTTAGCTTCACTCTTAAATTCACCAAGGTAATCAAACGATATACTATTTAATGTATAAGAATATCTATTCTCATCAATAAGCGCCATTGCTACCATTGTGTCATGAATACGACCTTTAACTTCTATGCCTAATACACTAAGCCAACCTATGTCGTATTGTGCATTGTGAAATACTTTCTCTAACTTTTCATCTTCACACAATGATTTAATATATTTAATAACTTTCTTGCTATCCATGTTACCCCCACCTTCATGGGCGATAGGATAGTAAGCTTTAAATCCATTAGCAGCTACAGCTATACCAATAACTGCACCTATCTTTTTAGGCCACCCAGGACCATCTTTAATTAATCCTGGGTCACATGTTTCTAAATCAATTGCTATTTTCTCCCGATTACTTAAATCCGGAAATTCCGTAGGTGCTATCCAATCTGAATTAATTGTCATGTTTTAATTCTCCTGCTATTGCCATGTATGCTGAAGCATCGACATAATCATCTACGTTAGCCTTACCTCTTTGTGATCTTGATATTTTTAATAATGCCATCATCGTTGCTACTTCATCAGAATTAATAGCCACGCATGGTTTGAGTTTTTCATCTAAAAATACAGTCCAAAATTCTGCAATTTGTTCATGGTTTTGTTTTGTATCTCCATGTGTCTCTTGTCTTCCACCGTTAACTAACTCAGCGGCTTTTAATAATATTTCACTCTTGTTCATATAATGAACCCTCCATCTCTTTGTGGTTGTACTACGTGTAGCTCATTACGAGCACGTGTGGCTGCTACATAAAACACACGGCATTCATCATCTGAATCCTTTTCCATTGCTTCTTGTGACTTTCTTGATAAGTCTGTAAGCAACATAACCTTATCTGCTTCTCCTCCTTTAGCACCATGAATTGTGCTTAAATGAATCTTTGGATCACTCTTGGTAAAATCCTTGTTCCTCGTTTCAATAGATCTTAAAAATTCTTTATCACGTGTGCCTACCTTATCAAAAGCTACATCCCATGGTCTACCACCCATAAGTAATCCGTGGTGCATGACTAACTCTTCTAGCTCGTATTGTTCTTTATTAGCTGTTCTAAGATTCTTATGGCCACGCTCTATTCCTATTTCTGAAGACATGTAAGAATATATATCTTTAACGTCTGTTAATTCTACGTGCCCCCCTTCATTTAATTTCTTCCATGCGCTTGTAGCATTTAATAACTTCTGCGATATAGGTAAACGATTATTTCTTTTATAAAATAATCCTTGCAATCGTATGTCACGCTCAATCTCATCAAGTAAATAATTGGTTCGTGCCATGATAAGCCAGTTATCATCACCTACATCTACACTATCTGGGTATGCATGGTATTGTACTAATCCTCTAGTCTTTGTACCATACCATTGTTTAGGTATACGATTACGTACACGTCCTATAATTCTTTGTGAACAATTTTGTATAACTCGTGCACATCTATACGATTGTTGTAGTACTTCTCGCTCTCCATTTAATCTAATAAGATGTTCTACATCTGCACCAGCCCAACGGTAAATAGCTTGATCATCATCACCACTTACATAAACTTGTTTAGCATTCTGACATATCTTATGTACCATACGCCATTGTAGTTTACATAAATCTTGCGCTTCATCTATAAATACTACATCTAACTTTGGAATCATACCAGCTTCTATGTACATTTCTATCATGTCTGTAAAATCTAGTATTTCTTTTTTCTTTTTAAATTCTTCAATAGAACGTTGTGCTCTCAACAATGCATGCCAAGAAACGTCTAAATTAGAATCATTATAATGATGTTCTAAATCCATACATTTCATTCTTGCTAAATTTACTTCAGACAGGAGCTGGTTATCAACTGTAAACACTCCACCTGAATCAACACCATCAGATACTGATCCTAAGTCCATACCAAATGTTTGTCCAAACTCTTTGTAATTATCACGTGACATTACCTCTGACTTTGTTAATCCTAATTGATTAAAGGCAAATGAATGTAAAGTTCTAAAATATGGAAGATGCTGCTCTTCTAAGTTAAACTTCTTCATTGCCCGGTCCCTTGCTTCACTAGCTGCTTTCTTTGTAAAAGCTACAAATGCAATACGGTCTGGTGGTGTACCTTTAGCTAACTCTTGTTCCACTAAATTTAACAAGTTGTGTGTCTTTCCTGTACCAGGAGGACCTAGTATTATCTTTGTCTTACTTTGCATGTGCCATCCTTATCTACAAATATAAATTTCATCTTTAATCTTTTTTGTTCTTGAGTTAATCGTCTACATATACGTGTACCTGGTTTCCAAGTCTTACGATAGCTTTCAGTCTTTACATCAAATATTTCTACTGCTCCTTTTTCATTTATTGCTATGAGGTCGGCAGGTCCAACCCCATATAAATTTTTAAAAACAAAATAACCTTTTTCTATTAAATGTAGTATGGCTATTTGTTCACTTTGCATTCCCTTTTTTAATTTAGAAAGGCGCACCATCAACCTCCTTTATGTCAAATGCTGAATCTTGTTGCTGGTATGCAGGCACACCCCACACTCTCACTGTTCTACCTTTAAGATTAAACTTATCACTTTTACCGTTAAGCCTGCGTAGTGCTTGTACTAACTGACCTGTATTATAGTGTGTAAATTTATTTCTAGTTAAATAGTCTAAAAGATCTTTTAATCTAAACCATGTGATACCATCTTCGGTCCATGGTTTACGTAATAGTAATTCATCTCTGTTCTGTGCCTGGGCACGATCAGTACAAAACTCCTGGAGGAAAGCTTCAAACTGACCGGCCACAGACCCGTCATCAGAAACAGGTATCTTTATAAGGTTAGTAAATAACCTTTCAATTGATTCCTGCCATACTGACTGTTTTACAAGAGGAGGCATAGTATTCAAAGTATTCATACATTTCTTTTGAAACTTTGTTTGTATCTGCAACTCATCTGTTTGTAATTCCATACGTGCATCGCCTACGTTTAAGATCCATACGGGTGGATCTGTTTCTAACTTAGTTAATGCGCTAAACTCTAATGATGCACTACCACCCACACCATGCTTACGCGTTCTACATACTTGTGCGTTACAGTAAGAACTAATTGGTGGTTCTTTACATCTATAATTATATTCTTTTTTCTCTAGTTGATTTTGTACAATGACTACCTCTGATGCAGCTAACGGTGGGTTCATGTACTGTTGATTATGTTTTTCTAATAATGTTTTCCAATTGTCTGCATCTAACTTACGTAAAAATACACCAATATTAAATAAACCATTATTACGTGTTCCTTCTGGAAATCCTTGTGTACATAATTGTTGAAGACATGGAGGACCATCGGGTATGACTTCATCAGATACCTTAATTGCAACTTTGTCTATATTCTCTAACGAATATTTATTGTATAAGTCTATGAACTCTAGCAATGACGCTGCTGTTCCATCATCCTTGTAGGCATACCTAGTTGAATTTTTGGCATTATAATATGGAAGATTTAAAAAATTTCCTAAATCTCCTTTCTCAATTAATATTGTGGATTGTTTCGGAAATACTTCAACGTCAGCGTATCCTAACGCTGATGCAGCCTCTCGTAGCTTCGCTCTTATCAATTTTGCGGCGATTGGTTTTTTAAGAAATAAAAAAATATGTAAACCACCACTCTTGGAACGACAAGGCACCAAAGGTAATTGTAATGTTCGAATACTATTTATTATTTTTCTGTAATCAATAGGATAAGTATCAATATCAATACAGCCCCAACGGGATGTATTATCAGCCATAATAGGAATAATACCCAAGGAAGGCCCTTCACCATCAAGGTGCGCCTGCCATAATTCATCTGTAACAAGTTTTTTAACAATGTAAGATTTTCCTTCTTGCTTACCGTCAGCACGCTTCCCTTGGGATTGATGCTGACCATAAGCCACGTCTAAACCTTCAAATATAGATTTGAATTCTTCCACTAAACCTCCAGGTTATTTAGAAGACGTTCCCTAAAAGGGTACGTCTTCGCTTTCTGTTGTGTTAGATTGAGGCGCTACTTTTGCAGGTTCTCCTTCTACGACAGGTTTAGCTTCGACATCTCCTCTTGATGCTGCGGTTGAAAATGATTTTGCCTCATTATAGACAGTAGGATCATCCACCATTTTAGATTTCTCAACTTGGTACCCAAACCAACTACCACGATCATTTGACTCGCTAACAGTAGATAGCTTGTAAACAATTGCATAGGTTGGTGGAGTAAAACTTCCTGATGGACCCTCAACTTTCTGCGTAAGCATTAAGCTATTCCAACGTCTACTCTTTTTTAATTGAGTAGAGGTCATGCTGATAACAGCCTGGGACCAATTCCCATCTTTACCTTGTACCATTACATAATGGTAAGCTGTTGTAGCAATGTAGTTTCCATTTGGAAGGACATCTTTATATGTCATTTGGTCACGTTTAGTTTGACCCAAGATGCCACTAGAGGCATCATGCATTTCCACTAGTCCGCCACCAGTTTCACGTGGTTTCCATTCCACGTATTTTAGTTGATAAAGTACAGGGATAACATTTAATGAATCACTTACTTCTTGTGAAACAGTATTATAAAACTGTCCCACTTTTGCTCCTTCAACATGTTCCGCTTTTGACGGGTTAAGTTGAGGGCTAGTTGTTTGTAGTATGTTGATGTAAGGAATCATAACATCTCTTGACATGTCAAGATTGCCAAATCCACTTGCATCTTTTGAGTCACCAGCAAGAACTGCTAGATCTAACTTCGCTGCTTTTGCAACTGCTTTAGTCTGTGCCATAGGGCTTTTCTCCTTTATTCTTTTATTGTTGTTTTTTGTCCGACGAAAGCTCCTAACAAATCCATAGGTAACTCTTTACCTGCTTCATGTTGCTCTCGTATAAATGCGCGAAGGGTGGAGGGTTCGACCCACTCGCGTTGCGAAGATTGATATCCACCTTTATTCAAAGTATCAATTAATCCTCTAGCTTTCTCATCTTCATCCCGTCCAAAGCTACAACTGACCTGGTTCTTTATCATGTCCCCAAATCCATTGTTCCTTAACCATGCAAATGCTGCTTCTTTTTTAGCTTCTTTAATAGATGCACCGTAATAGTTACCAACTTTTAAGTGTCTACCATCTGCAAGTTTTAATTCTGATAATCCAACCTCTGCAAAAAGGTTAGGTAAAACATTTTCTGATAAATGTTTTTTGTAATCTTTTTTAGTTTTAAGTTTGTCTTCTAAATCTTGTATTTCTTTTTCAGTGTCAGCTACATCATTAGCTACTGCACCAATTTTACCCATACTGTTATGACCCATACCTTTGGAATCATTTTTCATCTGGTCTAATAAATCATTCATCTTTACCCCACAAATCTATTTCTATATCGTAGTACCGTTTCTCATCACGATCCCACTTCAGTATTTTAAATCTACCTCTATTCATCTCACTAACAACTGCGCCAGCTAAAGCTATAATAGCAGGATCACCCATTAAAAGCAAGTAGTCATCATCATTAAATGTGGATAACTCTTTTTTTAATTTATGTGTTAATGGTCCAGAAGATAAAACTATTTGTTTATTATCTGGAAGTAATACTTTTAAATCGCCAAACTTTTCGGCTGAACGAACATTTCTTCCCATTTCTTGTAAAACGTAAACTGTCATAATTTTATTTCTTGCGTTGCATTATAGCATATGATATAATCTGCGTCAACATTAGAAATAAGAATGTACAAATTTAAAACTGAGCCATATGCGCATCAAAAAGATGCCCTTAAAAAATGCTGGAATAAAGAAGCATTTGCCATTTTTGCAGAAATGGGTACAGGTAAAACTAAAATTGCATTAGATAATGCATGCATATTATATAACAAAGGCAAAATAGACCGCTTACTAGTGGTTGCCCCAAAAGGAACGTACATGAACTGGGTTGAACAAGAAATCCCCGTTCACGTTCCAGATTATATAGAGAAAAAAGTATTGGCTTGGAAACAATCTACCAGCGCACAATACAGACAAGATTTAAAAGACATTAAAGATATTAACGATTTTAGATTTAAAATTATGGTAATGAATGTAGAAGCTTTTTCTAGTAAAAAAGGTTTAGAATTTGCTAAAATATTTTTGATTGGTAAATCAATGATGATTGTAGACGAAAGCACTACAATTAAAAATCCACAAGCCAAAAGAACTAAATCAATTCTACAATTAAGAAATGAAACTAAATACCGTAGAATATTAACTGGTTCACCAGTAACACAATCACCTATGGATTTGTGGTCACAGATGGATTTTTTAGACCCAGAAATATTAGGGCAGTCTAGTTATTACGCGTTTAGAACCCGGTACGCCGTGGTCATTACAGCAAATGCCGCAGGTGGAACACACAAGTATCAAAAAATAGTTAAGTTTAAAAACTTAGCACAATTAGGACAGTTAGTATCACCACATTCTTACCGTATTCTTAAAAAAGATTGTTTAGATCTACCTGATAAAATATTTACCAAACGTCCCGTAGAACTGACAGATGAACAACATAAAGCTTATAGTGAAATGAAATCAAATGCTATGACCATGCTGCACACTGGAGAAACTCTTACAGCTGTTAATGTATTAACTCAGTTAATTAGATTACATCAAATTACGTGTGGTCACATGAAAACTGATGAAGGTGAAACTGTGCAGTTAAAAAATAATCGTCTTAACGAGCTTATGCAAATATTAGGTGAGACTACAGGTAAAGTTATTATTTGGGCAAATTACATACATGATATTATGTCTATACAAAAAGCAATTAATGATGAATTTGGTCCTCAGTCAGCATGTACTTATTATGGTGGCACTAAACAAGAAGACAGACAAGCATGTATCAAAAAATTTCAAGATCCAGAAAATCCAATTCGTTTTTTTATAGGTAACACACAAACAGGTGGGTATGGAATTACGTTAACAGAAGCTAGCACTGTTATTTATTATTCTAATAATTATGACTTAGAAAAAAGAATACAATCAGAAGACCGCGCACATAGAATAGGTCAAAAAAATAAAGTATTATATATTGACTTAGTTGCTAAAGGAACTGTTGACGAAAAAATAATTAAAGCTCTTAGAAATAAAGTTAATATTGCTAGAGAAATAAATGGAGAAGAATTAGCAAGTTGGATTTAAAGTAAAGATTGATTATATAAATCTAATTTTTTCATAAAAGCATCACAAGCCCTAGTAAACTTTTCACCTGTTAATTCAAAACGTTGAAATGTTAAATCTCTTGAACACATTAATACTACACCTTGTTCAATTTCTGTATTAAATAAAGCATTATGTGCCTGGGCGTATGCAGCTAGTTGCATGAGGTAATCTTGTATCCATTCACGTTTCTTTGGGCGATTAGTTTGTTTAAAATCTATAATGGTTGGTTTGTCTTTATACATGGCAATCATATCAGCCGTACCAGCATATTTGTTAGGATAATACAAATGTACTTCTGAACCATAAACTTCTGTTATATCAGCACCGGCTTCTTCAATTATTTTTTTTGCCATTTTTTCAGCTTGTATTCCTATGTCTGTAAGATCTGCGTACTTTTCTTCGTTCACTAAACGTTCTATATATAGGTGG
>TARA_R100001443_G_scaffold19422_1_pt1 | contig 10835 bp, 20 predicted proteins | sample TARA_R100001443 | Tara Oceans TARA_R100001443 (sample SAMEA2622142) | marine metagenome | biome: marine biome (ENVO:00000447); feature: deep chlorophyll maximum layer (ENVO:xxxxxxxx); material: "saline water (ENVO:00002010), including plankton (ENVO:xxxxxxxx)" | depth 50 m
AGGACTAAAGGAAGTGGCACAGGTGATTATTATAAAGCTGTTGTTGAGCAACTTGACATGCTATACAAAGACATAGATTCAGGCAAACTTGGCGATGACGCAAAAACTGGTTCATGGTATCTACACATCAAAGCAGTCAAGGACAGCAACCCAAAATCTTAGAGTAAAAGATGAAATCAATCTTAGAAAAAATAGCAGTTAAATTAGATGCTTTAGATTCTAAGATGGACAGATTAGAACTCAAAGTAGACCAAAACACAAAAGATATTATCGAATTGTATAAAATCATCAACATGGGTAAAGGTGGTGTCAAAGTTCTTGTTTGGGTTGGCACTATAATAATTGCAATTTTAGGATGGAAATATAGTCAATGACATGGGAAATTATTAATCTCATAGGAAGTTCGGTAATTGGTGGTCTAATGCAAGTGATTGGACAGAGAGCATCAGCACAACAAGAGCAACAAAAGATGTTGATGATGCAAAACAAATTTGTAGAACAGTCTAGAGATAAGGTCAGAAAAATAGGCGATGCAAATTTTTTCAGCATGACCAGACGTATAATTGCACTTACCTGCATATTCTCAATTATATTATTACCAATGGTCGCAGGTATATTCCAAGTGCCAATATATATTCAAACTGAAATTACTACTGGCTCAGATTGGTTTTTATTTAGCACAGAATCAACTCAAACTGTATGGAAAGAAATTAATGGAATGCCTTTCTTAGAAATGCACAAAAACGTGGTGATAAGCATAATTGGACTCTATATGGGTTCAAGTATCACGAAATCTAAATAATATGGTTATAGATGTAACACCAAAAAATTGTATTGTCATAATACTTGTAATCATTCTAGTTTATGGAATCACAGAAAGCATTGCAGATTCTTCCAATACTGGTGCTAATAACATAAATCAGACTTCAACGAGTGGCTCACAAACTTCTATATCTGGTGGTTATTCTCAAGAAACTACATATCAAGGAACTGTTACAAATAATAATGATACAACGAATTCTACAAACAATAATTCAGAGACCGCAGTCAATTCAGCAAATCCACCATCTGCACAGGTCTATAGCACAGACTGTGTGATTCCCTTATCTATGGGCGTTACCACTATTGGGTTATCTATTGCAGGGTCAAACTACTACATAGATGAGACATGTATGGCGATTAAAAAGAGCCAACAACTTGCTAGTCTAGGTCTTAAAGTCTCCAGTATTAGCATTTTATGTTTACATGACCCACAAATATTTTATTCACTAGAACAGTCAAGCACACCTTGTCCTGTCTTACACCATAAAACCAAAGAAAGTCTTATAGGTAAAAAAGCACAAGCATATTGGGATAAGTACCCAGAACTTAGACCAGACTATCAAGACTGGTTAAAAAGAAACAAAATATTAAATGCAAATAATACTAACAAAAAAAAATCAATGACTTGGAATAATGAATTACCTAAAAAGACAACTAGATATAAAACAGATTAAATTAATTATGATGATATTAATTTTGACTTTCAATAATTGTTCATCGCACAGAGTCATATTAGGTGAGATAGAGATATATGGAAATAATGAAATTAAGATAGATGCACCAGTAAAAAGATGAAAATTTTAATTTTATTACTGATGCCGATAACAAGTTTTGCAGAGGTGCAAACTACAGATAATCTTGTTGTCAATGGTAATTTTGAAACAGGTAATTCTACAGGGTGGACAACAAATGGTGACGTTCAAGTTCTAAATGACTGTTGTCAGTTAAATAACATACCAAGCAACTATGATTTGGAATTTGGAGATGATGGTTCAGTAGAACAAGATTTTAATCTTTATTCAAATACGATTACAAATCAGATGCTAGATAATGGCATCACACTTAATTCTGTTGTAGAGGTGCAGAATGGTGAATGTGCAGTCACCGGATGTTGGGGTGGTCAAGGTGGTGCTGATTCTTTTACAATTAGATTACAAATTAAAGACGATGATTCAAATGTCTTAACTAATGTAAGTCAGACCAGAACAGATGTCACAGGCATCAATGGACAAAATTTTACTAACTCATTGACTTATAATGGCACAGGGTCAAGAGTTGGGAGTATATTTATCAGTGGACAAGATGCTAATGCACCATCCACTCTAGGTGGTGCTAATATTGACAATATCAGCGTCACAATGGATTATGACGACACAGTTCTCAGTGTATCTCAAGTTCAAGAATTAACGATAACATTTGAAGAGATTGAAGAAATTGTGCAAATAGCAGAAGAAATACTACCAGAAGAAATACAAGAGATATTTATTGAAGAGCAAATTTTTGAGGAACTAGTCGTTGAGTTATATACTGAATTGATTGAGTTTGAAGAAAAAGAACAATTTATTGAAGAAGAACTAATTGTGACAGTCTTAGAAGAGCAAATCATTCTTACAGAAGAGCCACAAGTAAGCGAAGTAAGTACAACATACGAGCCAGTTACAGAGGTTATAGAAACAGAAATGACTATCACAGAAGAGTTAGAAAATGAAATCGTAGAGGAGTTTGAAGAAGAAGTTGTTGCAGAGGTTAATGAAGAAATTGTAGAAACCAATGTAGAAGAAACTATTGAAGAACCCACCGAAGAAGTATCAGAAGAAATAACAGAAGAGCCAACAGAAGAAGTAGCTGAAACTAATACAGAAGAAGTTGAGCCAGAAGAAAATACAACTCAAGACGAAACTGTTGCACAAGAAAAAGAAATTAATATTGATGATATATCAGCAAAAGTTGAGTCTAAAATAAAAGATGTAGATAAACAGATAGTAGTTACTCAAAGCATCGTTGCTAAATTAATGACAAAAGATAGTTCTGTTTCTATGTATCAAAACATGAACAAAGAATTTTTTGATAATCAAATAGAACTAAGTGAAATAAATATAGACGAATACATGAACAAAGAATTTATTGATGATAGAATAATATATCAGGATGTAGAGTTCTCAAAAGATTCTCTATATCAATATAATAAAGATTTATCAGATATAAGAATGAGAAGAAAAATAGCAGAAGATAATCTAAGGAGAATAATTAATGGATTTTAAAGATATAAAAACTTGGGGTGTATTGTTATCTATTGTGACTGTGATAGGTGGTGGTTTTGCTACTTTTGGCTCAATTAAGACACGCCTTACAGAAGTCGAATCGAGGTCTTTTCCAGATATTAAACAAATGGAAATCAATGCAACCAAGATACAAATTTTAGAATTGAAAATCGAAGAGTTAGAGAAAAAAGAAGAAAATCCACTGATGCAATGATTTTGTATGCGTTATTATGTGCATTATTATTAGCATTTTTGATTATTTTTTGGGATGATTGAAGTATTATATTAATTAAATGAGGATTAAATGTCAGGATTAAGTGTAGTAACATCTGAAACAGCATTTGCAATCACAAGCACAGAAGTCAAGAATTGGCTTAGAATAGATGGTAGTGATGACGATACTGTTATCACTGCATTAATCAAAGCATCTCATAATTGGGCAAGAGATTACACTGGTAGGAGTTTGACGACCAGAACTCTTAAAATGGCTATAGATTCTATCTATGACACTGATATTGATATCAGAGAGGGTCAATATGTAGGCATAGACCAAGATATTAATCGCAGAAGTATTATTTTACCTGCATCACCAGTTGCATCAATTACTCATGTAAAATCATTTGATGATGCTGATACAGAAACCACCTTTGCAAGTTCCAAATATTATCTTGATAAAATTAGCGTCCCTGCAAGATTTGTATTGAGAAATGGTGAAAGTTATCCAACAGGACTTAGAGTAGCAAATGCAATAGAAATTACTTATGTAGCAGGTTATGGCGGGGCAAGTGATGTACCAGAAGATATCAAACATGCTTGTCTTATGTATTTTGCACACTTATTTGAGAACAGAGGTGACAACGCTACAGATAAGGTCATATCAGCACCATTTTCAGCTACAAGAATATTACAACCTTATGTAATCAGACAGTTCTCTACGCATCCATATAGAGGCACTGCACACTATGGTGGGATGTTATAATGTCTCTAATAGGTGAAATGCGTAACAGACTCGTCATACAGACACTTGGTGGTTCAACTGATGCAGGTGGTGGTCAAAGCACTTCTTACTCAACACTTACAACAGTATGGGGTAAAGCAGAAAATCTATCTGGTTCTGAGGGTTTTTTTGGAGACCAGATTAGAGATACATCTAGTTTTAGATTTACCATAAGGTTTTTATCATCTCTTACAACAAAGCACAGAATTTCATACGATTCTAAAACATTTAATATTACATATATCAAAGATATTGAAGAGGGTCGTAAAAAGTTTCAAGAGATATTAGCAACACAGGGAGTGGCAACTTAATGGGTATACAAGTCCAAATATCAAACACCATACCGAATGATGTTAAAAAAGCAGACCAGATTATTACAAGAAATGCCATAAGACATGTTAACAGGGTTGCAAACTATTTTAGAACACAAATAACTTTAGGCATGAGAAATACACCTAAGACTGGTAGAGAATACAAAAGAGGCAAAAAGACACATATTGCATCATCGGTAGGAAATCCACCTGCAATAGATACAACTCGTTTGGTTTCAAGTATTGCGGTCAGTCCTGCGACTGGTTTTAGCAAAAATCCAACCGCAAAGATAAAAACAAATGTAGAGTATTCAGAGAGATTAGAATTGGTAATGGATAGACCATTTATGGGTAGAGATTCAAAAGCATATAATCTTACGAGGATTTTCGCAAATAAGATAGCAAAGACAATACTGGTGGACTAATGGGGTATCATTCATTCGATTTACAATCAGCTATTTATAGTCTGTTGAATAACGACAGTACACTCGATGGTTTGGTTGGCAACAATAAAATATTTGACAATGTGCCAGAAGACACAACTTATCCATATATTCAAATTGGACTGGAAACAGTTAGCAATATTGGTACAAAAACAGTCGATGGAAATGTCTATAATGTAGATATAGACGTCTGGTCACAATATAGAGGACAAAAAGAGATTAAAGAAATTATGGAACAAATATATGTTTTGTGCCATGATAAAACTATTAGTGTCAGTGGCACTGACTCTGTTATGAGTTATGTTACGAATGTAACGACACTTAGAGAGGCAGATGGAATCACTAGACATGGTATAGTGAATATAAATTTTACAATATATGATAATTAAGAGGTAAATTATGGCAGTTCAGAAAGGAAGTGCAGTTTTAATGAAAGTAGGTAATGGTGGCTCACCAGAAACTTTTACGACCATTGGTGGACTAAGAGATACAAGTATTTCAATGAATCAAGAGATGATTGATGTTACAAACAAAGATTCATCTAATGTTAGAACTTTATTAGCTGATGGCGGTGTAGAGAGTTTCACTGTCACTGGTACTGGTATTTTCGATGATGGTGCATCAATAGGTACAGTACAAAGTGACTTTGCAAGTGCATCATTTACTAACTATCAGTTCATTGTCCCAGACTTCAAAACATTTACTGGTGCTTTTCACGTCAGTTCTATTGAATACTCTGGAACATACAATGATTCTGCACAATATTCGATTACGTTTGAGAGTGCAGGAACAATAACCATTGCAAGTGTATAATCGTGTGGATTAGCAAAAAAATTAGCATCAACAATAAAAGTTATGATGCTATGGTAAACACTACAGGCAAACAAGCAGAAGTCGAAGTACCATACTTCAAAGGTTGGGATAATCTCGGTTCTGTCGAAATAGATTCAAAGTCATTCACAATAACACATGCAGTCAATGTAGGTGCTAGAGATGAAATGATTAAACTAACTTTGAGAGGCAAATCAAATGAGTCAAAACAAACTAAGAGCAGAAAAACAACTTGAATTTGGTGATAAAACTTACACTGCAAGAATATCATTAGACGTAATATTAAAAATAGAACAAGCATTAGGATGTTCTATCCTTAAAGTCGGAACTAAGTTAGCAAGTGCCGATTTGACTATGGGAGAAACTATTACAATCCTTGTATTGTCTATTAGAGCAGGTGGCAATGATATAAAAGATTCTGATATGAAACAGATGGTCGCAGAGGTTGGATTAGTTGAAAGTCTTAAAATGTGTGGTGAACTCTTAACACTGGCTCTTGATACTGGCGAAGATAATCCAGACACACTTCAAAAAAAAACGTAACAGATTCTGATTTAGAATTTCCAATTCAAAGATACTATGAAGTGCTTGTAGGCATGATTGGTATACAACCCAGTGAATTTTGGGATATGTCTGTCTATGAGGTAAGTCTAGCAATCAAAGGTTTTAGAGAATATAATACAGGTAAGACCGAGAAACCTATGGACAAAGGTGAACTTGAAAAAATGAAAGAAATGTACCCAGACGTATAGCTATGGATTTAGAAAAATTAGTTGTCAAAATTGAGGCAGATTTATCAGACTTAAAGAAAGGTCTTGATAAGGCAAATTCACAAGTCAAAAAATCATCTGGTGGAATGTCAAAATCTTTTAACGACCTTGGCAAATCACTAGATAACATTGGTCGTAGAGTATTAAAATTCGGAACTTTACTCGGTGTTGCTTTCGGTGGATTCCAAATAGCCAAAGTCATTGGTGTTGGTCGTCAAATTGAAGATTTGCAAGTAAGACTCAAGTCCTTATTTCGTTCTGCTGATGAGGGTGCAAGAGCATTTGACGTTATGGTCAAATTTGCATCTAGAGTGCCTTTTACTCTTGAACAAATACAACAAGCATCAGGAAGTCTGGCAGTTGTTGCCAAAGATGCAGATGAGTTAGCAGAACTTTTAGAAATCACTGGTAACGTAGCAGGTGCAACAGGTTTAGATTTTAGAGTAACATCAGAGCAGATTCAGAGGTCGTTCTCCAGTTCCATATCGAGTGCCGATTTATTCAGAGAACGTGGCGTCAAGGCAATGCTTGGATTTCAAGCAGGTGCAGAGGTGTCCTTAACTGATACGATAAAAGCATTTAAAGATAAGTTTGGTAAGGGTGGTGAGTTTGGTGGTGTAACAGGAGATTTAGCAAACACACTAACAGGTACTATATCCATGTTACAAGACAAACTATTTCAATTCAGAAAAGCTGTATCTGATGAGTTTATGGTTGTTCTTAAAGAACAGTTTAAAGAATTAAATACAAGTTTAGAAGAAAGTGAAAAAGTTGTCACTGAACTTGGTAAAACAATAGGTAGAAAATTAGCAGAGGCGTTACGTTTTGTTGCAAGAAATTTAGATGAAATTATCACGGGTTTAAAGGCATTTGGTGCTTTTTTATTAACAACAACAGGTGTAGCATTAGTAGGTTTTATTAAAAGTTCCAATAAGTTAGCAGTTTCGTTAATTACCATAGGGACTTTGCTTCCAATAGTTACTAATGCAATTAAATCTTTTAAAGAAGAAAGTGAAAAAGTTTCAAAAGATGCCGACCCAGATTCTCCTTTGGGGATACGCCTTCAAAGTTTTAATAAGTTAATTGATTTATATCCAATTTTAAATATTTTAGTAGGTAAACTAAATTTAGAATTTAAAAAAGTTAAAAAAAGTGTAACTTTAACTAACGATGAAATAAGCGAAAATCTAAAACGTCTTGGTATATATAATAGTATCATGAAAAATCTTCCAAAAGTCACAAAAGATGTTGCTGAGGCAAACGATGTGTTAATTATATCCCAGTCACAAATTAAAGACATGACCGAAGAAGTCGGAAAGTCTTTTGATGATTCTGGAAAAGAAATATCTGATGCACTGGGTAGGAGTATTGTTGCAGGAGAAAGTTTTAGAGATGCTTTTAATAATATATTTGAGAATCTTAAAATTCAAATAGTATCAACTATAGCACAAATTCTAATTATAGAACCATTGATAAGAAGTCTTAAACAGGCATTGACTGGTTTACAAGGTGGTGACATAACTTTAGGAAGTATTGGAAAAAGTATTACAGGAAGTACAATAGGCACTGCTTTATCTGGTGGTTTAGGTACTTTTGCAGGAACTACAACTATGTCGAATGTCGCAGGTTTGAATGTTGGTTCACAATTACTTAATGCTCAGGGAGATGTAATTGGGACACAATTAGCACCGACTGTTGTTGATAATGTTGGTAGTGGTTTTCTTGGTGCAATATCGAGTCTTCTTAACTTTGCAAATGGTGGATTCGTAGCACCGAATAAACCAATAATGGTAGGTGAGAGAGGTGCTGAATTACTAGTCCCTCGAACTGCATCCAATGTAGTAAGCAATAGTGATTTAGGTGGTGGCATAACTGTAAATCAATCACTCAATTTCAGCACAGGCATAGTTCCGACTGTTAGAGCAGAAATACTCAACATGTTACCTACTATAAAACAAGAAACAATAAATGCAGTAGCAGAAACCAGAAGTCGTGGTGGCTCTTTTGCAAGGACATTTGGTGCATAGTGGGAAGTCCTAGTTATCCATTAACTCTACCCACCAATGTTGGTTTTACAACTTCAGAATGGAGAATTATAAAATCGGTTGCTGTTACTGAAAGTCCATTTACATATTCACAAGTTGCACATGAATTTACTGGTGCTAGGTGGCAAACCACAGTGACTTTACCACCAATGAGAAGAGTTGATGCTGTAGAGTTTCAAGCGTTCTTTATGCAACTACATGGAAGATTTGGGACATTTTTACTTGGCGACCCAGATGCAAAAACAATTAGAGGTGCTGAAACATCTTCACCAACTGTTAATGGGTCACACTCAGTGGGTGCTTTTGACATTGCTATCAAAGGTGCATCTGCATCTGCAACTGTTTTTAAAAAAGGGGATTATGTTCAATTTGGAACAGGTGCAACGTCTAAACTCCATATTTTAATTGCAGACTGCACATCTAATAGTTCTGGAAATGCTACCATGAACATAGAACCACCTTTAAAAGTAGCATTAAGTAATGATGCCACTATCAATTATACAAACACGAAAGCAGTTATGAGAATGGACTCTAATGAATTGACATGGAACGCTGATAGAACCTCTAATTACAGTTTCTCTTTTAGTTGTTCAGAGGTCTTATAAAAAAAAGACCAGAACTGAGTCTGGTCTTTCTCTTGGTTTGATAAAGTTAAGCAGTTGCGATTGTATCTTCCAATACTTGTTCGATACGACTTAATTTTTTTTCTAGTTTTTTGATTTCTGATTTTAACTCAGATTTATCTCTCAACAACCCAAATACAATATTGGGTATATCGAGTGATACATCATCATCTAACTCTGATATATCATCAAGTAGATTCGCATATTCATTAAAAAGATTTTGATATTCCTCATAAAGTTTATCGATTTGAGCTTGGGTACCCTCACCTTTAATTTCTATATTAAATAAAGATTCTGGGTGTTCCATTAATGCACATGCGCTTAAAAATCGTTCATTAATAGTAAAACCTATTTTAAATATTACGTTATCTACGTTATCTAGACCTTTATATTTAACTTCAAAGCATCTTGTCAACCTCTTACCTACTAACAATGTTTTTAGTTTTTCAAGGTAAGCATGTTTTGAGATAACAAATTTCGCCTTTAGTCTTTGTTCAAATTTTAACTTTTTCATTTTTTAACTCCTATTTAGTTTATTTTTGGGTGGTTTAAGTGACACCCACACTGTTCGTTTTAAGAAAAAGATTTGTCGTTGTCTATCAACCACAGTCTATCCTCATGATAAGATTCAAAATAAGATTCATTCATGATATCACAGTCATCCATTGCACGAAGAATACCACCATTAACTGTTGATGAGTCTGCCTCAAATATTGACTCTTCAACATCATAACGATTCATTATTTGAAACCAGTATGTTTTTTTCCCATCCACTTTCTTATTAGTAAGTTGAATGTAATATGGTCTGTCCTCACTAGTTGACCCTTTTTTGTAAAAATCTTCGATTTGATTTTCATATTTTGCTTTTAAAGTTGTCATTTTTTTATCTCCTAATATTTAGTTTATTTTTGGGTGGTTTAAGTGACACCCACACTCTTTTTATATTTACTTGTTAAGAACTCTATTTTCTATCCTAGTAAACATTTTTCTTGCTCTAGCTTGGTCTTTTTTAAATTGAATTACTGTCTCAGTAATTTCTGCCAAAAGCATGTGATTCTTGTCATCATGTTTTTTGAAATCTCTTAAATAAGCCTGTAGAGTTGGTTTCGTTTCACCTAGTAGCTGATTTATCATATTAGCCATAGTTTCTGTTGTACTATAACTTTTTAATTTTTCTAGTGCATTCATATTTTTTCTCCTAATATTTAGTTTATATAATCATTATATACCCAAAATGTATCAATATGCAATATTAAATTAAGATGTTTATACAAATAAAATATATCACCTTTAGACCTCGTTATAGGTCGATTTTGGCTGTTTTCACTAGATTGAGTGGTATGTATCCAATATTTGAGGAAACTCTCTGTATAAAGGGGTGAGAACTGTATACAGAGAGTCATTGAAAGGATAATGTAAGAAAGCGAGTAATACTTTCTTATGTTATTATATGAACCTCTATAACAGTATATCCCAAAATAAACTAATTATGCTAACGAATATTACTGCTTTCCAAAAATCAGGAATATCATCAAATACTTCTTTTATTTTCTCATACATTGCTTTTACCTCTATAAATATATACATCATAATGACTGTCTTTTGTGTGAACTCTATCGGTGTCAATCTTATGACCTTTCTTCTTCATTTCATAAACGATATTTGAAATACCATGTATAAAATCGAACTTGTGGATTACTTCTCTGTTGGTTGCTCTACCTCTTTTGACAAA
>TARA_R100001443_G_scaffold6990_2_pt1 | contig 10828 bp, 9 predicted proteins | sample TARA_R100001443 | Tara Oceans TARA_R100001443 (sample SAMEA2622142) | marine metagenome | biome: marine biome (ENVO:00000447); feature: deep chlorophyll maximum layer (ENVO:xxxxxxxx); material: "saline water (ENVO:00002010), including plankton (ENVO:xxxxxxxx)" | depth 50 m
AACCTTCCTTCTCAACCTTGCACCAGCATCCATTGCCTTTTGTGCTTCTTTCTTTTTATCTTTTTTACCAGCAACATTCTTCATTGCAGAAGTTGCTTTTTTCCTAAAATCAGATAAATTCATTAATCTTCAGACTCCCCTGTATTATTTAGAACACCTTCCTTTATAAGTTTAGATAAGTCTGATGTAGAACCAACAAATAAAGCATTATTAACAGTTGTTGGTCCTTTCTTATCTTCTTTACCTAATTCCTTCATCTTAGTTTGAAGATCAATCAATTTATCAGTAGTATCACCAACACTTTTAATTAGTTGTCCAACAACTTCATAACCTCTTGCAGATTGACCATCTTGTGCAACTTCTAAAATGCCATTAATTGCTTCCTGCCCCTTTTCAATTAAAGAATAAAGATTACCTCTTGTGTATTCGTAATCAACAGTAGCTTCTTCTTTTTCCCCAACATTTTTTAATTGATCCTTTCTTGTTGCACATCCACCTTCTGGAGTGTCGATTGCTTCTACTTCCTTAGTTTCAATGTCTAAAGCATTGTCTATAGCATCAAATTTACTCATACGTCAGTACCCTTACTTGGACTATAATTTAAACCATCAACACCAAAATCATAACGTTGCTCACTAAATCCAAAGTCATCTCCCATTTCAACAAGAGCATCATCAGCAGCATTTACAGCATCTATAGAATCTCCATTAATATGAGTATCTGTGGTTGTTCCATCTTGACCTCTCTTAACGGTAATATTATTACCATCAATTGCCTTAATGAACATTAATTCATTTCCAATTGCAATGTAGGTATCAACAAGTAATGCGGATGCATCTGCAACTAAGAACTTAGTCTTAGACTTAGTTATATCTTCTCCAAGAACTGTTGTATTGTCATCATTATAATCCTTGAGTGCTCTTGGTTGAGCAACATATCTTTGTGTTCTTGGTGCAGTCTTAACTGCCTCAGTTGAATAATCAACCTGAACCTTCTTAATGAGTCCAGTGGAACTATCAGCAACAGGACCAAAGAGATAAGTTTTAGCAGTAAAGTCTAAAGTATGGATTATAACTCTTTTTTCATCCATTCCACTATCATAATTATCATCAAATGATACACTTTCCAAAACCATTGGTATATCTCTTTTTTCACCAATAGATTTAACTAAATCTACTGTTAAATTGAATGATGGTTGAAAATATGGCAATATTTGTTCAATAATCTGTAGAGAATCTTCATTATATTGAGTCATTGCATATAACTTAAAGCTTAAATTATATGGAACTGGCATGAATACCTTTCTGGCAGATTTTGATCCATCTGTAGTAAATGCCTTAAAGGTTTGCATTGTTGAAACTTTTCTTGATGGATCGTAAGAAATGCCATCCATCTCAAATGCTAATCGTGGTAAAGTTATTGCAACTCTCTTTCTTAAATCTGGTTTTTGTTCTAGTCTCGCAAGAAATTTCTCTGTTGGTCCATAAGCAATCGGAACCCTTACTGTAGAAAAGGCTGCTCCTGCAGATGTTTGATGTTTAATATCAATGGTATTAAAGAGAGTACCAAAGGCAATAATAGTCCTTCTAACAATCTCGTGATAATAATAAGTTCCTAGCATATCAAGTCCTCCTTATATTATATTTAGAAGTCACCGAATGGGTTATCTTCAGTAAAGTCCAAAATGGCATCTGCTTCTGACTCTACAAGAATATTTTCATTGTAGAGATCATACTCATCTTGGTCAGATGTACTCTGGACAATATACTTAGCATCAGATCCATTATTAGAAGTTCCTATACCAACAACTGCTTCTCCAATTGCAAATCCACTTCCAGAAATATTGTTAATCTTAAGAATTCTATCATCACTATCCCAAGATTCAACATATGCAGTAGTTCCAGTAGAAACACCTTTAACCATTTCTCTAAAGAGATAATTTCCAGTGTTAATACCAGAAGCAGGAGCATCTATAATAACATTTGGTACTACAGTATATCCAGCACCAGCATTAGTATATCTAATCTGACTTATTCCACCAGCAGTATTAACTATAGCAACAGATGCTGCGTTAGTTCCACCAACTGGAGCAACTCCAATAAGAACAGTTGGTGTTGTTCCGTATTCTGCACCAGGATCGTTTATAGTTGGTATAGTTAAAGATCCTTGTGAAATTATAGCAGTTGCAATACCACCAGTTCCGAATGCATTCTGACTTCTAATAGTAATAACAGGTGGTACACTGTAACCATAACCTGGATTGGTAAGTTGAATACTATCAATCGATTGACCCGTCTGTCCAGTTCTACTTGTCATGATTGCAACAGCAGTTGCATTCGTACCACCACTTGGAGCAGTAGCAATTCCAACTAATGGTGCAATTGTATATCCAGTTCCATCATTAATTAAATCAACTTGAGATACTGAATAACGTCCAGTTCCAAGTGATCCAGTATTTTCTGCTATAACAACAGTAGCAGATGCTGTTGATGCACCAAGACCAACCATAGTAAGTCTCTGTGTAAATCCAAACTCAACTGCAGCCTCATCAACTTCAGCAATACTTGTATCAATTAGTTCATCAGCAGCATAATCCATTACTTCACAACTTAATGTGTAAACATAGAGATTATTCAACTGATAAAATGGTTTCTTACCTTCAACATACTTAATCTCAAACATAGTATTATCTAAAGGTAAGTATATTAAATCACCTTCTTCTGGCCTTGTTGCTAATTCAATTTGACTATCTGCTGCCATAAATGGACTAATAAAATCCTCATACCTTTCTTTAGATACTACAAAAGTAACTTGATCAGTTGTTTGAACTCCAAATTTAGATAAAATATCTCCATTACCTTCAAATCCTTCATAATTTAACAAATATGCTTCCATCCGATAAGCATCATCAAATACAGAGGCAGTAACCTCTTTCATAATAGTATTTTTGTTTATGACATTTCTTGGAAGATATACTACGTCCTGTCCATAAATTTTTAATTGTTCATTAATTAGATCCTGAACTAATCTTTGTTCATTGGATGATCCTTGAAGGAAATACGGAGAAAGTGGCATAACATTATCCTATCATATCCAGTGGAGGAAGTTCGTACTCGTTCCTAAGTTCATATTCAATTTGCTCAATTTCTTTTACTGCATCATCGTAAATCTGTCTACCATTTAATTGAACTCCACCAGGTAACATAACTCCTTGGAACTTAATAAGATTTTGCCCCCACTGTTTCTTAATAATTGCGGTTAAATACCGTTTTAACCAGAAATCATTATAGATATCTGATGCATTTGCTGGATCTACAATTCTATAACAATCTAAAATTATATACTGGTCTTCAGTAAATTCCTTCCAATCAATATCCATATACAATCTATGTTGTTTTTTATTAAACCTAATTTGAATATCTGGAGTAATTAATCTACTCAAATCTTCCATATAGGTTTTCGTCATTGTATAATTTAATAAATCAAGTGCTCCATAATAATAAAGATCATTCAAGAACAACTGGTACTTAAGATTAAATAGTCCACTAGATATGGTACTATTATCCATCTTAAATACTTTTTCTACACCAATCACATGATCTGGTAGTTGTAAAAAATTATAATTTTCTTGCCATCCTAATGTAGTTACACCAACACCAGTTGTTGCTGTACTAGTTGTAATTCCAGAAGCACCTCCCTCAAGTATTGTTTTTTCTTCTAAAGTTACTTTGTGCTTTAAAAAAGTTCTCTCAATACCATCAAAATGTCTTTCTTGAAAATATTGTAGAGCGTCATCTACCAGATCATCAATCTGATCATCATCTACATTAATTTCCAATACAGGATATCCTAGTCTTCGTAGACTATAATCTATTAATCCTTGTCTGGTTGATGGTTTGCTCATTCGTCGAATCCTTCTTCGTTATCTTCTGTTTCTCCATTTTGTAATTTGAGAAACTGTTCTTCCAAATCCATATAGTCTTTGGTCATAGATGCTATTTTTGCTTCCATTAGAACGTTTTGATTAATCAATTCTGATAATTTTTTATGATAATGATTAACCAAAATATTCACATCAAGTTCACGATTCATGTTTAGAATTGACCTCCATCGATTGTTGTCGTCCAGACTGGAATGCCAGAAGCATTCGTTGTTAGTATATAGTTGGAAGTAGAGATACCTGCAGCAGGGTTTGAAGTTGAAGTTAACTTACCATTAGCATCAAAATATGCTGCACCACTAGACCACCAATCTCCTGATCCACTAGTTGCACCTTGGTAGTAGATACCTTTAACATCTAAGAATCCTCTTACACCAGCAGCAACATTACCTGTTACGGTAGCCTCTGGGATAAAAGTCCATGATCTTTCTGGAACATTAGTGTTGGATTCTCCAGCACTATCATTCATACCAAAGAAACCAGTTTTGTTATTTGATACTCCAGAACTAGTGTTATAATTATAAGCAATACCACGGTCAGTATTAGTATCATAACCATGTGTAATAGTCAATTGAGTGGTTGTTGTAATACCAGCAGTTGTTTGACCATCAATATAAACTGTTGAAATTCCAGCAGCTGTTCCATAATATGCTATAGTTGTTGTTCCTGCACCTGGAAGTGCTGAACTACCAGTAATAGTATCTCCAGTATTAACACCAACAATACCATCAAGAGTAATTGCAGAAGTACCAGATCCAACAGTAGCAGTAACTGTTCTCTTACTAGTAACATCACCAATAACCATAACTGGATCATTTACAGTAGCATTGGTAGAGTTAACAGTAGTTGTTGTTCCATCAACCTGCAAACTACCTTTAACTACAACTAAACCATCACTACTCAATCCATCAGGATATGGGTCAAGATATAATGTATTTCCACCACCAGTCTTAGTTGAAATAACATTAGAAGAAATTCCAATATTATCAATTTGAAGACCACCTACAATCTGTACTCCATTATTATAAACCCACGCTTTACCAGTTACCTGAATCTTATCTGTACCATCTTCATCATACTCAATACTAGAATCTTTATTGGCACCAAATGATAGTTTAGTATCATCGTTGATTACGATATGACCATTAGATCCTGGTGAACCATTGGTAACGAAATTGATATCTCCATTAGTATCATTTGAATATATTGTATTTCCATCAATCGTTAAATTGTCTATGTTCCACTGATCAACTCTTGGCATACTTGCATCAGCAGTTCCTGCACCAAGTCCAGTAGCATTTAAACCAGGACTACCTGCAGTCGATACATCAAGAATTGGAATAAATCCATTAGACAGTGTACTACCATTTGCATTTGCACCACCAGCGACTGTTCCTGGTGTATTTGACATCATATCGGTGTAATACTTACCACCGATACTAATTGGATTAGAATCTGGATTATCGTTATTACCTACGTATAATCTACCACCCCCATTTCCTTGGGTTCCATTGGTCATGGTGACCGCTAATTCACCATAATTTATAGTTGACGGAGCAGCTGCACCAGTCGATCTTTTTACTCGAATAATACTGGCCATTTAAAAGCTACCTCCGTTGATATTTAAGTTTTGTGTTGCTCCTGGGGTCAATTCCGATGTGGCTTCCCATTTAGATGTGGAGGTATTGTAAACTAATACCATTCCATTACCAAGTCCACCAGAAATGTCAACGTCACCTAATGCCCCTAAAGTACCTCCACTACCTGCAATCGCAGATACAACTTTAGTAGCGTTTTTCGATCCAACTCGAACTTTAATGTCTGCCATATTTCTATAGGGTAACTCCAGCAGTCACAATTGCACTACCACCAACAACTCTGGTTTTTGTACCACCAGCATCAGTGACTAGTATATCATAACTATATCTACCAGACTTTAATGTCTTGGTAATGGTATCTGTCAATGATATCTTCAATTGTCCTTGTGTTCTATTAGGGAATGATACAGTAAAAGTTGCAGTATCGTTTAAAGAAGCTGGATGCTTCTTTAACTTTGAATCACCTGTATACCCTGTTAAATCCAAAGGAGCACTATTATTATCTTCAAGTGTGTAAGTCTGATTAAAATCAGCCCCAGCATCAATTACTATATTGTTAACGTATGCTGCCATTATTAAATCAGTTAAAATCTACCTTCAGGTATTTATAAATCATTTACTCACCATTTGCTTTAAAAGAGTTTTTATCTCTTCCATTTCAGTTTTTAGAGAGTCTAAATCGGTTTTTACTTGATCTAAACTCTTTTTTTCTTTATATTTTGTCTCTGATAAATTCATAAATTTATCAAATTCACTTTTATTTTGATTTACTATAGCATTAGAGTCCATGTCTCTTACTAAAGAGACATCTGACTTTACCTTTACAAAATTATTCATTATCCGTCAATTTTGAACGATCTCAATGCAATAGACCTAAAGTTTTTAATTCTTGGTGGTGTTGCTTGATTTGTAGAAGTCATAATAATTTTAATCATAAATGCATTGAATTGTGGAGTATTTTCAGCAGTAAACTTATACTCACTAAATTCTCTTCTATTGTTATTTGAATTTACTTCTTTATCTGGTAAACCATTTGTATTGAATGGAATGTAAGAAGTTGTCTCATTTCCATCCAACCTATAGAGTTTATAGAAAGCACGAATATTTGCTCCCTTCTCTCTATGCCCATCTAATTGAACATACAGTGAATTGGATGTAAATTCAAGTGCAATCTTCTTGGTCTCATAAATTGCATTATTTGGATCCATTCCAGAAACTTTTGGTCTACTATCTGTTGCCCAATCATTATCAGAAATTGGTTGATCGACAAGATTACTCATAGTAATAATATTTGCTGTCTCTAGATCAACGACAGGAGAAACATCTTCTTTAGAAGTTTTTAATGTCATCTCAAGAGCAAATGATCTCTGATTTTTAAGTATTCCAAATTCATTAACCTTAGAAGCAACAATTCGTGGACTATCTAAGTAATTTAATTTATTAAGAGCAATATTTTCATATCCCTTATCAATAAATGAAGCTTCATTACCACTTATACTTGTTCCAGAAGTTGTTTTAATCCTAGAAGTAATACTTGTACCAGTTGGAGTAATCGTACTTATTCTTGGATCAATAACTTCAAATGGAACATTTTGAGATGCTTGAAGAACATCACCACCACCAGATTTTGTTATATTGAATGCTTTACTATTATCAACAACTCTAACATGATAACTATCAAATGTTTTTTCTCTAGGATCAATATTATGTTCTCCGTTAATTTTCCTCAACGAAATTCCATTAAATTCATACTTATTAACAAAGGCATTTGCTGCATGATTTGATTTTAAACTAGAATCAATTGCCCTAGTACCAATAGTGATGTCATTTCCAGAAATAGAATTATAAGAAATAATTTCTTTATCTACCTTTAAGTATCCTGTTTGACCTGCTCCAACCGCAGTTCCTTCAAAAGTAGCAAATGCAGCACCATCAGAAACAGTTAATGTTGTTGAATCATTATCGATATTTGCTGATAAAGTTGTTGGAGCAATATCACTTCCAAAATCTACAATCTTAAGTTTATTTTGACTTGAATGCATACCATGATTTCTATGATCAAACTTCAATGTATATCCATCTCTGAATGTATCAGAAGCAACTCCACTAATATCAGCATTAGCAATAGTACTACGAGCACCAGCACCATCAACATAAGTTAAATCTGCATTATCTACAAATGTATTATTAACTTCATCCATAACAAGATAATTAGTCAAAGTAGAAATAGCAACAACTGTTTTCACACCAGAACCTTCGGCACCTAGATTATTCATAAGAAGAGAGTCGCCAGCAACATATCCATTACCACCAGAAGTTATATCAATCTGAGTTATTTCATTAGAAGCAACAGTTACTGTTGCTTGTGCTCCTGTTCCATCTCCAGTAAGAGCACTAAATCCAACTCCAGTATAGGTAAAATCAGTCAAACCAATACCAGTATTTGGCATTAGTGTCATAGTAGTTGAACCAAGACTTACTGGTCCACCCGATTTAACAAGTCTTCCAGTATTAGTTCCTTGGAAGAACTCATGTCCTTCGGTATAAGTTTTAGTAGTTGTTGCTATTGATACTGCTGCTCTATTAGAATATGCAATAACTGGATTTTGTTTTCTAATTTTACCTAAAGGTAACTCAGTATTATAGAAAATAACACTGGAAGCAGTATTAGTTACAAACTTTGCTTTATTAAGTTTAAATTTAAGATCTTCATACTGACTTGGAGTCCATGTTGAACTATTCTGTGATTTGAATAGTGATCCTAAGTATGGTTGTCTATTACTTACCGATTGGAGAATTAAATCTTCTTCTCCCATTCTAGTGATGAATGTTAGGTATTTTTCTGTAGGAGCAATTAATACTATCGCATACTCATATCCAGATTGTAAGTATACTGGTGTCTCAAATTTAAAATTAGTAACAGCACTACCATCATCTGATAAATTAACATCAGCTGAATCTATTTGAGTTTGACCAAATGGAACAATAGTTGTAGTTGGAGTTCCATTTCTCATAGTTCTCAACTGAACTGTTACTGGTGCAGTATTATCTTTCTTCTTAAAGAATAGTTCTCCACCAGTTATGAATATTCCATCTTGGAATCTATCTCTTTCTACTAGGAATGATTGTGCAAGTGGATCATACCATCCAGTATCATGAACATCTGTTGTGACTATATCTTCAATAAGATTTTCAGTAATTTTACTGATAGGTTGATCAGAACCTACTTGTTTCCGTTCAATATGAGCAGATTTAATAGCTAAAGTTTGCTCAGTTGTATTTTGAACATGTCCACTAGCAAGATAATTTGCTTCTGCAGAACTTTCACCTGGATCCAAAACTGCTGCATTTGTTGCACTCGATGATAATCTAATTGTACTAGTACCTGTAAGGAACTTTGGATTACTTGCAATAGTAGGATCAGGAATATGTAAAGAGAAAATCAGATCTCCCTTTTCGTCACTTACTAATCTAAGTTCATCAATAGTACACTCAGCTGTTCCTTGCATATTAACTAATGACATACCCTGCTTAACCCAACCAAGATGATCAGGTTTAGTATGCATTGCAAGACCAGCAGTATCAACATTCAATACTGAACTTGTACTTGAATAACTTCCAGGAAGCGTTGTTCCAGGTAAAGGATATGGTAATATAGTAACCACGTCATCTGGATCATTAAATTTACCCTCTTTATGATTAGCTGTTGCTGCTCTAAACCTAATACCTGCAACTCCAGCACCTGCAGGAGTAGTACTATCTACAATATCAGCTGGTGCAAATGATCCTCTCACCATTGTTATAGGTAACAATTTAGGAATAGCGTACATTGTCATGTCAACATTTTCCATGAAGACATAATATCTTGTATTTGGTTTTAATCGTTTACCAACAACTTCAATATTTCTTGATCTAACATTATACAGAACATCGACTCCAATAACTTTCTTACCAAGATCTATGGTTTCTTGACCAACAGTTAAATCAAAATTAAATGTTTTTTCAATCCCAGTTTCCCTAATGGTCTGAAGGACATCATGATTTCTAACTGTTGTTGTGATATCTCTTATACCATTACCATGTTGACGTTCTGTATCTCTTGAAATAACTTCTTGATTGATAATCTCTTCACCAACTACTTCACTTCCAGTCCAAGTTTGCTCATGAGAATTCCAATAAGATGCTCCCATTCCACCATTTTCACGATCCTCAACACCAAGAAGATCTGCAATTGCATTAAATGGAGAGTCAATTCTGAATACTTCAGGAGACCCCAATGGAACTTCTTCAATCCAGAAATCAGATTCAGGATTAAGTGTAATTGTTCCTGCAAATAATGCAATATGGAATGGATTTAAATTCTCAGTTCTTGTTGCTAATGGTTGATTGAGGAACTCAACTTCATCAAACTTAAGAGTAACCGCAGGACCACTCCTCGTAACATTAGTATCCGCAAAATCTTCTACCCAACGATAATCTGCAGTAGTAGGACTTGCTAAAGTACTAACAGTCTCAAACATCAACTTAACATTTCTTTCAGCTGATCTCGGTCTCATTTCACCAGTTGCCATATCAATATCAAACTTAGACTCACCAGTCAAATTATGAGAAGCATGATTTCTAAAATTATCTACAAAGAAACCAGACTTAAATTTATCTAATCCAGTATTTGGATCCTTAATTGACAAATTCTTAGTATCAGTCTCAAGAAGAGAAAGTGTAGTATATGTTTCAAGATTTTTAATTCTACTTTCAAGACCACCAATATCTTTCATGGTGTATCTCTTATGTGGAATCATTTTTACTGCACTTTCAGCAGTAGCATTACGAATATATGGATCCAATGAAATCACAGCAATTTCCATTGCTTCATCATTTGGTAATGGTGTTTTTGGTCTATCAGCAGGACTTCCTTTTATAACTTCAAATAATCCATCTTTTGTCAAATATAACCTATCAATTCTTCCTTGATAATAAGTATAATCAATAACAACACTCTTATTAGAAACTACTGTTTCTGAAGCGGAAGTAGAAAAATCCCTACTTGCAAACGAGAATGGTGAAGTTCCACTACTTGTATTATATGTTGTAACCCTTGGCCTTAAATCAAGAAAATCAGATGCCCAATTGTCAATAACAAATGGCAATTCTGTTGAATAATCTAATCCAGTATAACTATTAACTGTTTCTAAAGTTCCAGTACCTTCATTATTTGTATAATGATCATAAATTATTCTCATTCTTCTTGATGGTGCTGTAACACCTCTCTTTCTTACTATTCTAGAATAGT
>TARA_R100001443_G_scaffold115196_2_pt1 | contig 10800 bp, 4 predicted proteins | sample TARA_R100001443 | Tara Oceans TARA_R100001443 (sample SAMEA2622142) | marine metagenome | biome: marine biome (ENVO:00000447); feature: deep chlorophyll maximum layer (ENVO:xxxxxxxx); material: "saline water (ENVO:00002010), including plankton (ENVO:xxxxxxxx)" | depth 50 m
GAAGAGAGCAGATTATCGTAAAGGCGGTAGGGTTTCTTTAAAGCACGGAGGAAGACCAAGTCGTAAAGATTTTAATGATGCAGATCAATATAGAAATGCTTTAGATAATTGGGCTAGTGATCCTGCTCACTCTGTTGGGCAAATGTCTCCTCAAAGAACTACTCCAGAAAGAATGGCAGAACTTTCAGCAGATCCAGGAACTCCTAATCCTACAGGTATTGCTACTGTTGATGAGTTTAATGCAGGTTTATCTACTCCTCCTGAAGATAATAATTTAATGTCTAGTCCTACTACGACTACTATAGAGCGTGGTCAAGATAGAAAAATGACTGTAGGTTCAGGTGCGTATGTTCCTCCTGTTGTTACAGACGATAAAGATGATAAAGAAACAAGAAATATTTATACTGAAGAAACAGAAAAAAAACTTACTGCAGCTAGAGAAGATGCAGAAGCCACAAGAAGAGGAGAAACTCCTTTACCTACAATTCCAGATGCTCAACAAGTAAGTGAAGATATTGCTACGCCTGATACTCAAATACAGCAAATAGCAGGTACAGGACAGGCAGTAGCTACAAGAGCTGTAAGCGATTTAAAAGATACAGCTACTACAGCACAAGCAGTTACTTCTGATATCCAAGCTCCAATAACTGCAGCTCAAATGCAAGCTGCACAAGCAGATACACCTACACAAGTTCAAGCAGCTTCAGGATCAATAGGAAGCGAAGAAATTGCAAAAGCTGCACAAGTAGATAGAATTACTCCTATAGAAGGAGCAACAATAAATATTCCAACAGGAGCTTTAGCTGAAAGAGTTACAGGAACTGTTAGTCCTCAAGCAATAGCTACAGCAGCTCAAGCAGCAGGAACTACTTTATCTAGAGTTACTAGAGCTAAAACACAACTTCGTAATTCAGGAATGTCTGAAGAAGCTATTACTTCTTTAGGTAATGATCCAGAAACTCTTGAAAATCGTTTAATGGATTTAACAGAACAAGAACGAGGAATTATTGGAGATCTTCCAGAAGAAGCTTTAGTATCTAATCAACTCGATAGTCTTTTAAAAGGTATGGAGAATGGAGAAATACCTGCGTGGGCTAGACCTGCTGTATCTGCAGTAGAACAAATGTTAGCTGAAAGAGGACTTGAAGCCTCTAGTGTTGGGAGAGATAATTTATTTAATGCTATTATACAATCTGCTATTCCTCTTGCACAATCTAATGCACAAGCTATACAGGCTAGTGTAGCTCAGACAAGAGAAATAGAAGCTAGAGAAGATCTTACAAACGTACAGTTAAGACAACAAACAGCTTTGCAAAACGCAGCTACTGTTTTTCAAATGGATATGGCTCAGTTTAGTGCTGATCAACAAACAGCTTTATCTAACAGTAAGTTTTTACAAACAGTAGGAATAACAGAAGCAAATATGGATCAACAAGCAATAATTCAAAATGCTGCATTACTAGCTCAAGCTAATTTAGCTGAAGCTAATTTTTATCAACAAGCACAAATACAAAATGCTAAATCTTTTTTAGCTATGGACGTAGCTAATCTTAATGCAGAACAACAATCAAATATATTAACAGCACAACAAAGACAACAAACTATGTTATCTAATCAAGCTGCACAAAATGTAGCCGCACAATTTAATGCTACAAGTGAAAATCAAACACAGCAGTTTATGGCTAGTTTAGCTCAACAAGTAGAACTTAATAATACAGCACAGTTAAACGCTATAGCACAGTTTAATGCTACAGCGCAAAATCAAGTAGATCAACAAGTAAGAGGACTGACTGTAGATGAAAATAAATTTAATGCTCAAATGGCTACACAGATTAGTCAATACAATACACAGTTAGCTTATGACAGAGCTAAGTGGAACGCTACTAATGCACAAGCTGTAGAGCAATCTAATATTGCTTGGAGAAGACAAGCTAACACTATTAATACAGCAGCTCAAAATCAAATTAATATGCAGAACGCACAAAATTTATTTGGTATGTCTCAACAAGCCCAAGCTTTTTTGTGGCAAGAATTAAGAGACAGAGCTACTTATGAGTTTCAAGCAGCTGAAAAATTTGAAGATAGAAAAACACATTTAATAGCACAATCATTAAGTAATGAAGCCCAAAGTGCGCAGTATTGGGAAAGTATAACAACTTCTAATTTATCTAAAGTATTTGATAGTTTAGTAAATGTAGGAATATCTAGAGTAACAGGAGATTCATAATGGCATTATTACCATTTTTAGCAGTAGGAGGGCTATTAGCTTCTTCTAAAAAAGTAAGAAAAGAAATAAAACGCTTTGGTAAAAGAGTTAAGAAACAACTTAAAAGAACTGTAAAGAGTAAAGCATTTAAAATAATTGCAGCAGCAGCTCTTATAATTACTGGTGCGCATTTTGTAGCAGGACTTATGGGAGCAGGTGGAGGTACTGCAGCTACGTTAACAACTACAAAGGCTGCAGCAGACGCAGGTATAATGGCTAAAACAGCTACTGCTATAGCTAACGGAGCAAAGACAGCTTATAATACTTTAGCGACTGCAGGATATAGTGCAGGGCAATCTACTACTGCTTTTTTAACTGAAGGATTTAATAAAGTAACAGGAGATGTTACAGGAGAAGCTGTAAAAGATACTGCTTTAAATGTTGACGCTGCTCAGTTTAATATTCCTGCAGATGCTATGGCAGACTTTCAAGCAAGTGGAATGGGAACACAAGAAGCTACATTAGTAAAAGCTAAACCTCCTTTTAAAACGGTAACACCACCAGAGCCTACCCTTACAGAAAAAATGGCGCAAGTTCAAGGAAATATAGAAGCAACTGCGCCTACTTATGAAAGCATAACTACTGCTCCTAAAACTGCTGTAGCAGAAACTGGAAAAGCTACAGGGGAAAAAAGTTTATTAGCTAAAGAGTTTGGAAAAGAATTTAAAAAACTAACAGATCAAGAAGAACCTGATACAAAAGATCCTACTCTTGCTTCTTTTGATTCTTACACAGAAGCATTTGAAGGAAGTGCATTATTTACACCTCAACAAATAGCAGATTTAAGAGTAAATCTTCCTTTAATAGATCCTAGAACTTTTGCATCAGGAGCTATTGATGCTAATGCTTTCTTTAGAACTAAACAACAACTTGCATAACGGAGATACAAATGGCAGAACCAACTTACGATAGATCAGGATTAGAATTTTTAGCTACTCAAGGTGCGCCTGTGCCTGGAGAATCTTTAACAAGAAGCCCTGATCAACCTTATCCTTGGGAAAGAGCTACTCAGTTTACATCTGTAGCTCCTGCTTTAGACGCTACTTTTTTAGAATTAACAGAGCCTGAAACATATCACGATCTTATTAACTTAATGAGGCAGGGTGTTCCTGTTGGACAAATTACAGATATTATTATTTATAAAGGATTTACAGCAGGGCTTTGGAATCCTGATTTAGCTATTATGCTTTTAGAGCCTATTATGTATATGCTTATTGCTTTAGCTACACACGCAGGTATAGATGAGCCTGTTATAGATGATGAGCCAGATACTATGGAAGCAGAAGAACAGCTAACAGAAGTTCAAAAAGCTATAGAAATAGCTAAAGATAAAGTAATACCTAAACTACAAACAACAGGTATTCCAAGAGAAATACAACAACGAGTAGAACAATTAGAAATACCAGAACAACCAGTAGAAGCTCCAAGTCTACTTAGCAAAGAGGAACAATAATAATGGCTATTGATACAACAAGTGACATTTCTGTAAAAAGAATACAAACACAATCTGAAGGAAAAGCTAAAAAAGCTGCAAAAAGAGCTATAACATCTATTGTTGTAGGAGGGGGTTTAAAAGGTGCAGATGATTTTTTTAGAGCAAAAGCTACAAAAAGAGCATTAGATTTTTATAAAGGAACTGAAAAAGATTTAAATGTTTCGATGGATGGTTTTAATTCTACGATACAATTTAGAGCAGACCATTATGAAAAATATAAAAATGCTCCTAACTGGGAACAAATGTATGTTGTTAATCATATAAAAGATGCAGAAGCAAACCCTTTAAATAATTTTTCAACTTTATCAAACACTCAACGAATGTCTTTTAGAAATCAAGCTATGTTAGATGCTAAAGATGATTTACAAGAATATAGAGGATTATTAGAGTTATCTAATGATTTTAAAATAGACGGAACTATGGATGCTAAAAAACTTTCAGAAAGATATTATCAACCTTTTGAAGACGCTAGAACTAAAAGATCAAGAAAGATAATTGAAAGAGGAGCGTTGCTTCCTACAGTTGCAAGAAAAATTGGAAATATATTTGATGTAGACTCAGAAGAACCTGAACTTAGTATTGAAGAACAACAAATAAAAGATTTTGTAGATCAAGATAAACTTAGAAGAACTTCTTGGAATGAACAAATGCAAAGATACGAAACAGCAGTATCAAATAATCAACTTCCTAATATGTTTGCTTTTACTGAATCTGATTATAAACTTAATGAAGTTCGTGGACAAATGAATAACGAATATAAAGTTATGTCAAATATTAGTAAAAATAAAAACCATCCTATGATGCAAACTCAAATAGCTTTTGGAGAAAAACAAGACCCTCAAACTACTACTCTTTATAATGTTATGAGTCAAATTAATAATAAACCTCTTAAAGGAAAAGATAAAAGTCAACGCGCAATGTTTGTTGATAACGTAACAAAAATTGCTTCTGTTAATTATTATAAATATACTGAAGCTTGGAATAAAAGTGGAGGAAGAGGAGAGAAAGATTATAATAAAGAAGACTTTATTAGAGATGCTGTATATAAATTATTAGCTGATGAAAAAATACAAGGTTTAGAAAAAGAACAAGGAACATTTAGTAGTTTTAATGTAGTTTATACAGGAATGGACAGAGAAGAAATGGGAGTTTATATAAGTCAAACATTGCATCCTAGATTTACTCAAGGTATGGGTGTAGTAAATATGGAAGATATAATTAACTCTAGTGTTATACAAAAATTTAAAGAAGAGGCCTCTAATGATTTATCTTTAAATAGTGATGAAGAACAAATGATGATTGAAAGGGTAAACGAACTTAAAATTAATAAATATCCTTTAGATGAACTTAGAAAAGAAAGAAACAAATATTCAGATGAAATTATGCAAGATGCCCCAGGATATATTGTAGCTTATGTTGAGGAATTAGACAATCAAATAGACATAGCCTCTAAAGATCCTGATGCTATACAAAAAGATTTAGAAAAAAATAATGAAGAACGGTATAATGAATTATCTAAAGAATTGTATGGTGTAGAAAATTATGAAGATTTAACTCCAAAACAATTTAAACAAATAAAAAATCCTACAAAAAGCATTAATGAATTAGCTGAAAATATTAGAAAAGAATATTATATAGAAAATCTTCCTGCTGAATATAATTATTCATTTGAAAGATTTATGACAAATCCTGAAGATCTTGATTCTGTAAAAATGATGAGAGCTTATCAAGCAGCTGAGGAAAAGACTCCTTTTAATATAGCTAAAGAATGGTGGAAAGAACAAGGAGTATCTATTAATAATTTTAAAGCTATAAGTAAATATTTATATAATAATAACATATCTTTAATAGGAACTTTTAGAGAATTAAATTACGATCCAGTAGCTTTTGCTTTCCAACAACAAGGATTACAGCTTCCTAATATGGAGTTATCTTTAAAAGAAAAAGTAAGTGAAAGTTTATTAAACAGAGATAACTAATGAAAAAGTTTGTTATTCCTCCCACTACTATTGATTGGGCTAAATATACAAGAAATAATCCTGATTTATTTAAACAAACAGAAGCCGAAAGAGAAAGAAAAGAAGCTACTGAAGAACAGGAAAAAGTCTTGTCTACTGTACAATTACCTGCTGTACAGTCTTATCAGAGTCTTACAGACGCTCCTAGTAAAATAAAAACTCCTAATCCTTATGATTCTTGGTCTACGTCTATTGATCAAGAAAGTACTAATTATGTTAATAAATATGATGATGATCCTATTGGAAGAGCAGCTTATAATCGTTTAACAAATAAAAATAATTTAGATATAGAAAGAAAAAAATCTTTTGATAGATACGATAATCAAGAAAAGTTTAGTTTAAATGATTTAGATGAAGACTCTACTTATCAAGAAGTAGCTACTAGATTTTTAAGATCTATAGGTAGTGATGAAAATATATACGAGAATTTAAGAGATGCTAAATACAGTATAGGAGATGCTGTTATGTTAGCTTCTAGATCAGGTAAGTGGACAAAACAACAACAATCTGATTATAAGTATTTAAAAACTATATTTGATAAAGCAGATACAGGAGGAGCTAAACATATTCTTCAAGCTACTAAAGATATTGCTATTGATGTTGTATTTGACTTACCTAATCTTTTAGCTGTACCTTTTATTGTATCTACAGGAGGAGCAGGAGGAATTGCTTTATCTGCTGCAGCTAGGTTTGGAGCAACACAAGCATTTAGGCAAGGAGCAAAAAAAGCTAGTCAAGAGTTTGCTAAAAATAAAACTTTAAGAACTGCTAGTATAGGTATGACAGAAGGTGCTTATGATGCTGGTATTATTAATATGTCAAATCAAGTTAGTGATGTACAAACAGGAATAAGACAAGGCTATAGTCCTTTAGAGGCAGGTGTCGCAGTAACAGCAGGAGTAGTGTTTGGTGGAGGTTTAGCTACAGGTGCAGTAAAACTCGGCAATGCTATGCACCGTAGAAATATAAATAAATATGCAGAAGAAAGTGGTTTACCTAGAGAACAAATAAAAAAAGCAAAACCTACTAAAAAAGAACTTAAAAATTGGAGGCAGGGAGTTCGTGTTTATAATAATCTTGTAGATGCTGCTTTAAAACCTGCTGCTCTTGTAACTGGAAAAGCTACGACTCCTTATCAGCGTTTAGCAGAAAAATCAGGAACTCTTGAAGAGCTATTAAAAAATGTACGTTATGATGCTATGAGGCGCATAACAGATAAAGGTTTAGATGAAGTTGCTAGAGCTTCTTTTGGTGGATCTGTAACAACAAGACAAAATCAATATATTTTACTTATGCAAAAAGCTATGAGTAATTTAAGTGGTAGGTTTAAAAAATTAAATCCTAAAGACAATGAAGATCTTTTATATTTATTAAGCAATAGAGTAGATATTGATAATCACGTTAAATTAATTAGAGTTAATAAAGAAGGCAGAGATGATTATGAAATAATTGCTTCTCCTAGAATAGGCGGTAAAGAATTTTCTCCAGAAGTTTTAAAAGCAGCTAAAGGAATATCTGACGCATTTAATAAAATATGGTCAGATGGTTTAGAAATAGAAAGAGTAGGTGGAGAAAAAGCAGGACAAGTTATAAAGTTATTTAAAAACTCTCAACAAAAAATTGCTAATTATTTTCCTAGACATTGGATTATACAAGCTATTCAAGATAAACCTGAAGTTTTAGAAGACATATTAGTGCGTTCTAGATACACAGATATGCGTACAGAAAAAACTACTAGAGCTAAAATGGTAGAAGAAGGTTTAGAAGATGGTGTAGACATACCAGATGAAAGTTTAGTTTTAGTAGGTAGAAACGATAAACCTATAGATATTAAAACTATAGATCAACATTCTTTTGGGGAAGTAATTAATCCTGCTACAGGAAAACCTTTTCTTGAAAAATACAACGGTTTTGAAGATATGTCTTTAGAAGCTATGCAAAAAAAATATAATCTTAAAAACATTAAAAGTATAGAAGATTTAATACAGAAAAAACCAGAACTAAAAGCAGAGTTTGATTTAGAAGCTAGAAAATTTAAAGCTAAAGTAATTGTACAACAAATTCTTAATAGAGCTGATCCTAAAATTAGAGATTTAGGTGTTACAAAAGCAGGTCTTGGAGGAAATGCTTTTACAAGAGAAAGAGCTTTTGCTGATTTAGACGATTTAGAATTGCAAAGACTTGGATTAGTAGAAACAGATGTAATGGAAGTTGTTCAAAACTATGCAGTAAGTATGTCTAAAACTATAGAAAGAGCAAGGTTTTTTGGAAGAAGTGAATCTGATTTTGAAGAAAATTTTATGCAACCTATTTTTAGAGAACTAGAAGAAGCAGGAGAAAAACTAGGTGCAAAAGAAAAAGAAAAATTAAGAAAAGGATTATTAAAATTATATCAAGTAACAACAGGTTTAGAAAATAGTTTACCTCAAAGTAAAGCTCTTAAAAATTTAACAGATGTAGTAAAAGTTACACAACAACTTGCTCATTTACCTTTTGCTACTTTATCTAGTTTGTCTGAACCTTTTATAGCTTTATCTAGAGCAGACATTGCAGATACAAATTCTTTTGTTACTGAGTTTGCTAAAGCAGGCGGTAGAGTTGCTAGAAAAAACTTTAGACAACTTTCAGATACTATGAAGAACATAACAGGTAAAGATACTCGTTTGTTTAGAGAGTTAGATGATGAAACTTTTTATGATGTTTATCAAGCAGGAGTAGCTACAGAAAATGCTATGATGGATAGAATAGAAGGTATGTATGGAGAAGGATTAAATTCTGGTATAGCTAAAAATATTTCTAATACATTTTTTAATTTAAACTTATTGCAACCCTGGACACAAGCAGTACAAATGGGTGCTTTTAAATTTGGACAACAAAAAGTAATTAGAATACTTGGAGAGCTTAGTGATAATACTAATTTTTATGGAAGTATTTTAAGCGATAGCGGAAGACTACGTAGAAAAAACCAACTACATCAGCTAGGTATAGATTCAGAAGAAGGTATTGCTGCATATAAAAAACATTTAGATGCTAATGGTAATTTTAATGAAGTACGTTTTAGACAAGATCAATTTTTTGATACGCAAGTAACTCCTGCTACTGCTTTATTTTCTAGAGAAATAATTCTTAATCCTTCAGCTGCAGAAGGGAACAAACCGTTATGGTTTAATACTTGGTGGGCGCAAGTTCTCGTACAGTTTGCAGGATACCCTACAGCATTTAACAACACAGTATTAAAAGGAATGGCTAGAAATGCAATTAGTGATCCTGTTGCTAATGCTCCTAAAGTACTAGCAGCAACAACTATGATGACAGGCATAGCTACTCTTACTAATGCTATTAGAAGTGAAGGAAGAAGTATTACAGAAGCAGAAGATGATGTAGAAATAGTAGCGGACTCTATTAGAAGATGGGGAGGATATGGGCCTTTTGATTATGTGCATAGATATATTGAAGGTTCTAAAATGAATAGTGGAGGAGTAACTGCTTTATTAAAAGCTCCTACAGGGCCTGTAGTATCAGATGCTTTAGATATGATATTATATAGACAAGGTTTACCTGAAGTTGTTGTACAGAATTTACCGGGATATTCTGCTTATCCTAAAGAGTTAAGAAAAGGATTAAGGAATTGGTCTAAAGGTTTATTTAAAGAAGAATCTTTTGAAGAATATCGAGGATTTGCAACAGGAGGAAAAGTAACTCCTCAATCAGAAATTGATGAAGTATATAGTTTTTTAACTAGAGATGAAGATGAGTATGTTTCAGACGATAGTAAACTTATATCTTTATATAAAGAAAAAGATTTACCTAGTTTAGATATTAAAGATACGTTCTACATAGACTTAAAAGACTTTACAGTTTCATCTAAACTAGACGCATATCGAAAATCTGATGTTATTGGAGTTCCTGTTTATAAAGGGAAAGGCAGAGGAAACGTAGCAGGTAAAATTAAATTTAATAAATTATTAAAATTAGATATTGATAATGCAGATATAGACTCTGTTCAAGAAAGTATTACTAAAAATAAAGACGATATAATTTATACAGATGATTTTATTGCTAACGAAATTATTAAAGAAACAAACTATCAGCTTACACTTAGAGATGATGTATTAAAAGACGATCCTAATGTAACTTCTGCTAAAGAAAACTTAATTAAAAAAAGCAAAAGTTTCTTAGTAAGAAATGAAATACTTAAACTAGGCTATGATGCTATAGAGACTAAAGAGGGCTATACGCTTCTTAGAGAAAATCAGTTTTTACCTACAGAAATAATAGACAGAAGACAGCAAGTATTTTTAGGAGGATTGGCAAAAAGAATAGTAAATAAATTTAATAAAACACGATCTGAAGTTGCAAAAGATATGTATACTAAAGAAGGAAAACCTTATCAATATGAACCTAAACCTAAATTTGAAAAAAGAACAACGCGCGTAAATAATCCTGGCAATATAGAACAAGGACAAAATTTTGCAGGAGAAACTGGAGATATTTATGCAGAAGAAAGAATAGAAAAAGGTATGAAACCTTTTGTTGCTTTTGATACTAAACATTCAGGTATAAGAGCTATGGCAGTAGATTTAAATACTAAGATGAAAAATGTTAATAATGATGCAGAGTTAGCTATGTTACGCTATTTAGGAGGAGGAGAATATAGTGAACTTTTAGAAGCAAGAAAAAATAATGATTTAACAGAAGCATATAAAAAAGCAACTTTAGATAATCAATATTCAAAAGGATATATAGATAGAGTAACTAAATCCTATAATAAAGACGGATTTGAGGGAATGATAAGGAGAATAATAATAGAAGAAAACACTCCTGAAGTTGCAAAATATTATTTAGACGATCCTTATGATGTTAAATTAGGAATACAATTATCAGCAAAAGATTTTGATACTAAAAAAAGACAATGGACAACAAAAGAAATGATGGATTCTTTTGGAGATACTTTATTTGAAAGAGAACAGTATAGTCTTGGTGGTCGTCTTGCTTCTAAACTAAGGAGAAGAAGTTGACTA
>TARA_R100001443_G_scaffold47799_1_pt1 | contig 10792 bp, 9 predicted proteins | sample TARA_R100001443 | Tara Oceans TARA_R100001443 (sample SAMEA2622142) | marine metagenome | biome: marine biome (ENVO:00000447); feature: deep chlorophyll maximum layer (ENVO:xxxxxxxx); material: "saline water (ENVO:00002010), including plankton (ENVO:xxxxxxxx)" | depth 50 m
AAAGCAGATAAAGCAGAAATAGCAGATATATAAAATCTGTAAGTCTTCTTATTCATGTAAATGTATAAATCGTCTTTACCGTAAACTGAAGCTGGTATATCAGCTGCTAAAGTTCCTAAGTTAGCTATAATGTTAGCCGCTGTATAAGCTGCAGATGCACTAGAAGTAGTCATACCTGAAGCAGATAATGCGTTAAATTGTCCTGAAGTAGACGTGTTACCTTGCCAAATGTTAAACTCAATACTATCTGCAATACTATCAGATAAGTAAGTCATAGCGTAAGCTACAAAGTCATCCATTTTTTCGTATGACCAGTCGCTCAACATCGTTTTTTTGCAAACATCAATGTTAATTTGGAACGGCTCTACTTCTAAAACTTGCTCGGTGAGCGTAAGTGTTGCAGAATTTTCAGTAAAGTCGCATGTTGCGTCTTTTACTAGGTTAGCTCCTGCTACCTTGTTAATTACCTCTTTATAATTAACGTTTTCTCTTACTGTCAAGTATTCTAAACTGTCTGCTGCTTTCAAAGCTGCATTTACATACAAACCTGCATGTTTGCCAGCATAGGAACTTGATGTGATTGTTAATGCCATCGTTTTTTTATTTTTTAGTTATTATTTAAGTTATACCAGTATTTTTCTTGTCTGGTCATTTTTCTATAGTCATTTGTTGAAACATTTTTATCAGTAGTAAATTTATTTACATTTACTGGTTCTGATGCTGGCTCTTTAGATAATTCCTGTAATTGAGCACTTAATGTTTCTTTTTCTATTTCTAAAGTTTCGTTTGTGTTTTTCATTTCGTCTAACTCTGCAGACAACCTACTAACATCGTTTCTTACTTCTGTTAATAGTTCTTTAATTACTGCACCTATTTCTTCTATTACTTCTTCTTTGTTAAACTCTATTTCTTCTGTAGTTTTAACTTTTTTAGGGTGTCTTGTTTCTTCTACTACTGAAGGTTCTACAATTTCTTCGTTCATTTCTACTTCTTCTTCTTCATAGTCTTCTTCGTCTTCTTTTGTTGCTTCTTCTTCTTCTATTTCTTCTTCAATTATTTCTTTTACTATACCTTCTTCTTCTACTATAAACATTGTACCTTCTTCGTCGTCAATTTCGTAAGTACCAACTGGTAATGGCATAGTAGTACCGTCTTCTGCTAATATAGATACGTCTACACCTGCAACTATATCGTCTGCTTTTGATACTATAATAGTACCGTCTACTAGCTTAGCTTGGTACTCTAACTTTATTTCTTCTTCTTTATTAAGACCTAAAGCGTTTAAGATTTGTGTTTTTAATTCCATTGTTTTATTGTTTTTATACTATATAATATAATTGTTTAAGTTCTATTTGATTTTTAGAAAATATTATACATTCCTTTGATTTTAGAAATGTAAGCTTGTTCTTCTTTTATTGTTGCTGCTGCACTATCAATTTTATTTATAACTGTTTTAGGTAAATCAATACCTAAGTCTTTAGCAGACTTTTTAATACTATCACCTAACTTTAAAACTTTTTTCATATCACCGATACTTTTTTTGTAACCTGTTTCGGCTTTTCTTAAATTGTCTATAAGTTTTAACCCTACTTTTTCGCCACCGTCTAAAGCTTTATTAAATAGTTTTTCGAAATCGTCTATAGCTCCTAAGTCTACTTTCTGTACTCCGTGCTTATCTAAGATAGCGTTTAATTTTATTTCGTAGTCTTTATACATTTTATTTTATTTTATTTTTATCTTTTTATTGCAGATTTTACAGCAGATAACATTTTGTCTGCTTGTTTTATTTTATTATTATAATGTTTAATTGCTTCTGCTGCGTCTTTAGCTACTTTATCAATACCTAATTCTTTTGCAGATTTTTCGTAAGCCTTTAATTGTCTTATGTATTCGTCATATCCGTTAGCAAGTTTTACTATGTCGTTTGCGTCGCTTAAAATATCTGCTTGTTTAGACAATATTTTACCACCTATTTTTGCTGCTGCTTTAATTGTATCTTCTACTTTGTTTAACTCTACTTTTATTTTACCTTCTGCTTGTAGTTCTTTGTATGCAGTTCTAATTTCTTCGTCTGTAAATTGTTTACCCATTTGTTCTAATTTGTCTATAAAATAACCTTCTATACTTAACCCCTTAATTTCTCCTGCTTTAATTCTTTGCCAAAGGTCTTCGTTTTCTATTTTCATTTTTACAAACCACGTACCGACACTTAAATCATATCCGTATAAATTACTTTTGTCTTGTTCACCTTCTTTTATCCAACTTTCTACAGTTAAAACCCCTGACACTCTTTGTTCGTGTTGGTATGTTGCTTTGTGGTGGTTATTGTGTTTTAAGTAACTATAAGCTGCCTTCTTTACAGTATCTTTACTAAAGTATACATAATAGTCACTGTCTGTATTTGCGTCGTATCTATATATTTGTTTATTAGGTATAAGTGCAGGACTTATTAACTCTCTTTTTTCTTCGTCTACTTTTGCAAATGTTAAATTATTCTTAGAATTGTTAAAGTATACGAAATCAACTTCAATAGCTGGTGACGTTACTAAACTAATTGCGTCTATTGCTAACTCTTCGTTTTCTTCACTAATAACAAGTTCTGTAATCTTAGTAGTTTTCTTTTTCATATACTATATAATATAATTTTTTTTAATATATTTGATTTTATAACGTACTACGTCTATTTATTTCTGCCATTTGTGCTTGACTGTCCGATATTTCACTTTCTACTACAAAAGCCTTCAAAGGTTGTGTTTGCATACCACCTAAAGTAAAAGAACCTGTACTTGCTGGTGTCATAGGTTCTACATTTGTAGATTCTGTAGACACTTCACCCATACTTTCAGTCAATATATTTCTTATAGCTGCTGCACCCATTGCACCATGTATACCTGCTTGTATAGCTCCAAAAGGTGCTGGTATGTCTGCTAAAGCTCTTGTAACTGCTTTTTGTGTGTTAAATATAGTTTCACTAACTGCAATACCTTTTTGTACTACTTTATTTTTACCCCCTAACTCTTTAGCTAGTGCAAAACCTTGTTCATCTAAACTAGCTTTGAAGTCTGCTACTTTTTGGTCTTCTTCTTGTTGTTTTATTCGTGCTTTTTCTTCTATTGCTTCTTGTTCTGCAATTCTTTTTTCTGTTTGTATTAATTGTTCTTCATTCCATTTATTATTTTTTTCAACTTGTATTTGAAATTCTCTCTCTTCTTTTTCAATTATTCTTTGTTCTTCTAATAATTTAAATTTTTCTTTAATTAAAAAAATTTGCTCTTCTGCATTTTTAGCTTCACTAACTCTTGATATTTCGTTTTCTCTCAAAAATTCTAGTTCTTTTTGTCTTCTTTCATCTGCGTCTTCAATTTTCATTAATTGTAATTCTTGGTCAAGTTTTAATAACTCTTGTGCTTCACGTTTTCTACGTTCACGTCTACTAGAACTACTACTACTACTCTTTTTTTCTGTTTTTTCTTCTTCTACTACTACATTTTGTTCTTCTTTTATTTGTAACTGTTTTTGTTTTATTAAGTCTGTTAGTGCAAGTATATTGTTTCTAATAGTATTAGTATTACCGTTTAATATTTCACTATTTTTTTGTATTATTTTTCTGTTCTTTTTACTTGCTTCACTTAAATTGTCTAGTTTGTCTGCGTTTTCAGTTAATTTAGTACTGTTTTCTGATAATTTATTTTTTTGTTTATCTAACTTGTCTTGTAAAGTAATTAATTCACGTTCTAGGTCACTACCTGCTGCTTCTAGTCTTTGTTGTAAGTCTAAATTATTCAAAAACTCTTCATTACTGTCTTGTACAGCTCTGTTTAAGTTTGCTTGTTCTGTAGTTTGTTCTTTTGTTCTTTGTCTTAATTTTATTAATGAATTTACTAAAGCTCCTACACCTACTACTAAAGCACCTATACCTGTAGTAATCAAAACACCTTTTAATAACTTCATAGCAGCCGCTGTACCTTTTGTAGCTGCTGTTACTGCTACTTGACTTTTTGCTAATAAAAGATTTGCACTTGTAATAACACCTGCACGAATAGCAGTTAATTTGTCTTGTACTAATTTTATTTTTTCTAACGCAACCCTTTTAGCAGTTGTAGCCATTAATGCGGCTTCTGACATCATACGTATACCTTGAGCTATTGCAATTGCAGACTGTACCTTAACTTGTATTTTTTCAAGGTTTTCACTTTCTACACCTATTAACCCCATTGCACCCTGTGCTACTGCAAAACCACCTGCTATACCTTCACCCATCTTTAGAAAAGCTTCAGCCTTTTGTTGAGGTTCTAACCCTTCCATTTGTTTTTCAAGGGTTTTAATTTCTGAACTTGCGTCTTGTATTGCACTTGCTAATTCAGCAAACCTTTCACTGTCTTTGTCTAACCCTTGTATTTCTTTTCGTGCGTCGCTTAGTGCTTGTTCTAATTCTGCCATAGTCTTTACAGACTTAGCTCCCCCTGTTAATAATAATTCTAACTCTACTTGTTCTGCCATTTTATGATATTGTTAAATTAGTATGCATTTCATGTAAATATATTACTGCAGACCAATAATTAGTTACGTTATTTCTATCTGTTACTTGTAAAGCAAGGTTACCACTACTTTGTGACTGCATAGTACACGTACCATTTACACCGTCTTTAGCTAAAACCCTACTATTAAATGTTACTATATTGTGTGCGTTACTATTGTCACACACTACATGTCCTTTTATATGTCTATAACTAAAATTACCTACTGTACCACTAGAGCCTCCTGCTTCTACTCTAGTTACAAAAGCTTCAAAACCTATTAAACTATTTGCTACTGTAGTTATATAAGCATCGTTAATACCTAATACGTTTAAGAATGTAGCTGTATTGTCTGTAGTGTTACCTGACATTATTATTTTTGTCGCTTGTGGTGCAAAAGTTTCTAGTGTTTTATTACCACCACCCCCTAAAACAAACTCACCTTGTCTTAAAGCTTTACCGTATGTACCAATTACTACTGCGTTATTTACTAAGTCTTCTGTTTTATTTTTTTCACCATTTATAAAACAATTTATATTTTGTCCTAGTGTTGTATTTCTTTGACCGTTTATAAATGTATTTACTGTACCTTCGTTAAATAAATTTTGGTCACCTTGTGATTTATTAGAAAAATTGTTAAATCGTTTATCTAGTTCTTCTGAACGTACAAAACTTTGACATGTACCAGTTTTTACATCGTATGTGTAACCGTAAGCTTCACATGCTTGTTGGTTTGGTATTACATCTGTTGTACCGTTTGTAAATAATACATTACCGTTTGGTTGTACTAATTTTGGTTTTATGTTAAAGTCTTTTTTGAAGTCCATTATGCTATTAATATAAATTCTACGTTACTTAGTTCGTATGGTCTGTAATCAATTTTGTTTACTCTATATTCTCTATTTTTAATTCTTACTTTATCGTAAAATTCAAAATTATTCAAATCTGACGGTGTTAAATAAACTTTCATATTTACTTGTCTAGTGTCTGGGTTGTATAATTCATCGTAATAAGAAGACCAGTATATATTGTATAAATTTTCTGTAGTAGTGTTACCTATTGTATTTATTTGTTGCTGTGTTTCAAAATTATAATCTTTTGTACTTTGTGTAGTAGGTATGTCTGTTAAATGTGTAAATTGTAAAAAAGAATTTGTGTTTGTACTTGCAACACCATTTTGTGCTGGCATTACATAAAATTCGTTTAGTGTTACTTTACCGTTATTAAATAATATTCTAGGTTTATTTTTGAATCCTGTAAATGTACCGTCTTCGTTACCTTTATATATAACAGGTACTATAAAGTCACTTGTTGTAACATTACTAAATATAGGTTTTATAAATGTAGAACCGAAAGGTGTAGCCTTTACATTTTCTTCACCATCTAAAACTGTTAAGTTTGTATTTGGTTTTATTTTTTTACCGTAATCATTACCTGTAAAAGATTTATATATTTTTTTTGCATAGTCATCGTTTTCTTCTGTAAACTCAAAACTAATTTCTTTTTTCAAAGACAAGGGTTTATATTTAATTTCTGATATATCAACTTTACTTGTCCAGTCGTGCGTTGTATGTGTTATGTGTTGACTTTGTGTATCGTCTATAAATACATTATTATAAGGTTCTATAATTAAATTATTGTTATTGTTTTTGTCTTGTATAACAACTAAATTAAACATATTAACTAACCCTTTGAAAAATTCGTACTGTCCTAAGTCACCTCTAGCTATGTTAAATGCTTCTAGCATTTCAACGTCTGAAGATACTGATACATTTACGTTAGTATTTAGTGTAATACCTATACCTGAACTGTCAAAATATTCTTGGTCAATAGTAATATTTGAAGAACCTGCAACAAATGTTTGTAACTCTAAAGTATCTGTGTCATTTACTGTAAAGTTAAAAGACTTAGTTTTAATAATTGGTATTGTAGATACAGTGGGTACGGTGTGTGTTGCTGTTTCTTGTCTTATAGTATTACCTGAACTGTCTTTATGTATTACTCTAATTTTTAATGTTTCTGTAGCACCTGAATTAAGGACAAATAAATTTATAATACCTCTAATAGTTAAATTGTCTTGTGTAGAAGTGAATTTTTTTGTAGAAGTATCATATATATTAGGTATACTACCGTTTGTAAAGTTTATATTGTTAAAACTTGAAGAGGGTGTATAATCAGACGTAATAGTCATAGTTTGATAACCATGAGGGTTTGCGGGTGTTACACCTTCACCCCAGTTAAAGTCCATAAATAATTTAGTAAAATCTGTACTATCTAAAAAATCACTTTCATAGGTAAAACCTGCGTCTGATACTATACGATTTAATAAATATTTACAATTTATAAATGGTCTAAATGCGTCTTCTAATTTTAACATATCTACTTTACTTGTAACTGTATTGTAATATGTGTCACCGTTCCATTTACAAAAAGGATATTTTATAACATCTGTTTTACTAGAACCTAATGTAGCATTGTAAGCAAATGAACTTGTAGGTAAACTGTTTGCTAATGTAACACCATCGTTGTCTTCAAAACTTGCTGCTATTTGTGTTCTGTTATATTCGTGTAATAACTCTGAAAAATCTATGTCACTAAATTTTTTATCTTTTAATGTTTCTAATAATGTTATTGTTTCACTATATAAATTTACATTATAACTTATTTCACCTTCTTTTTCTACTATGTCTATTAGTCTTAAATAACCGTCAAATATTGTATAACCGTCTTCTTTTAATATTGACTTAGTTTTTCTATATGGGTTAAAAGAAAATACATCGTCTTTTACAGATTTTGTTACGTCAAATAAACTACTAAATATTTGATTGTTTCTTTTAGTTGCTGGTAACTTAAAAGGTTTACTAAAACTTTGCTTTTTCTCATGTACATTTTTGAAGTCATCTATAGATAAAGTCAAAGGTATACTTTTTTCATCGTATAAGTCACATATTATTTGTCCATCTTTGAACACATCTATAGTTGGTGCACTAACTATACTTTCTTTTATAGACACACTACCTATTTCTAAATTTGTGTTATCGTCATTTACATAATTTAATAAAAAAACCATGTCTGTATTTGTAGCTGTAAATGTAAATGTATGTGTACCTACAGTGTTAGATAAAGTTGTAAATAATATAGGTTCGTATACTGTGTTACTTACTGTAAAATTTGAACTATGTCCTATAGTAACTACACCTGTCGTACCTGCTAGACGTTCTATATTTAATACGTATGTAGAACCTATTTGTAAATTTGAAATAAGTTGGTAAATACCTGTTAAACTTGTACTACTTGCACTATCTAATGTTACTTTACCACTTGCAAAAGTTGCTGCGTTAGCACTTGTAAAACCCCCACCTGTCACATTATACTGTTGCCAAATATTCAAAGGTGTTAAATTTGTTAATACATTACTTTGACTTACTGCAGAACCACTAAAACCTGCACCTGACAAACCTAAATTGTATGAAAAATCACTAACATATTCAGTAAAATAAGGTGTACTAACTGTACTATACTGACCTTGAAAGTTTTGTGGATATAATATTAGTTGTAAACTCATTACATTAATTGTGTTTTCTTTGTTTTGTCTATATTTATATTAAAGTTATATTGTATTAACCTATCGTTAGCTTTTGTTTTTCGTATATGACTATTATTAGTAATTGTACACGGTTTTATATATTTTCTCATGTAACCTTGACTTGTATTATCTGTACTTCTTTGTTCTAATATGTAAACATCGTTACTTATAAATAAGTCTTCTAACCAAATTGCCTCTTCTTCTGTTATATACTCTGTATTTAATGATATACTTTCTTGTATAGAATTATTAAAATATTTTGTACCACCTTGTTGTCCATCTAACCTAAATTTTGTACTATTCCAATTACCAGTTATTTGTGTATATGATTTTCTATTAGTATTAAAGGTTCTAATAGATTTTTTTGTAAAATTGTAGTAGTCCCATACACCAAACTTATTTAACCACGTTAAACGTAATGTTTCATAGTTTTTACAGTCTTCTGTTTGTTTGTAAAATTCGTATGATTTACTTATTTGGTTGTCACCACTATCAAAAGCTGTTACAGTATAGTAGTCCCAGTTAGTTGGTAAAGTTTCACCACTACCTACTAGATTACCTGTACCAATACCTGCAAATTGTAGTTTAACATTACTGTCATTCATGTAACCCGAATGACCACCTGTACTTGATTGTATAGTTTTTGTTATTAACGAACCTGTAGTAGAACCATTATAATAAAATTGTATTTTAATAAATTTAACTGATGGGTTTGTTAAACCTGCACTACCTACTAAAAAGTCAAAATTATATTGACTAAAATAACTTAGTGTACAGTAATCGTTTTCACGTATATATTGTTTTACAGGTGCGTTTGTTAAAAACTTGTCTGTATTACTATTCATTATAAAACCTTCGTGTTGTAAATTAAATCCAAAATCACCGTTACTATTCATAGCTAATATATCTGTGTCATGTAATACACCGTTGTACATTAAACAAGTATCTGCAATAGTATTACTTGTATATTGTTTTGTGACGTTACCTGTTATACTATCAGAAGCTTCTATATTAAACCTTATAGCAAAAAACCTTACACTATTTCTATTTGTACTAAAATCGTCTATTTGATGTATTGTATGTGGTGTAGTTTCTGAAAAATTAGTACCGTTATATTGACTAAAAAAATTATTGTTTACGTTATGTACTGTACCACCTGTATAATCTGGTCTTACGTAATTTTGTAAAGTTGGTGCAAAATCAAATATACCGTAACCTTCACCGTTTGGTGTTACTTTTAATACACCTACTCTATTTTCGTTAGAAATTATATTACTTGTTTTTTTACTTACGTAAACTTCTGCAATATACTTAATCTTAAATTTATTATTATTTGGGTTTATAGTTGTGCTATCGTATAACGTATATATTATATTACTAGCTGCTGGTATTAACCTGTATCTTGGTTTTTGTTGTATTACTAATGCCATTATTTCTTAAATGTTTTTATTTCGTTTAATATATCTGTTTTGAAATTTTTTACTAACTCCTTTTGAAACAAATTAAAACTGTAACTTAAAGGTTGTGTATAAAAACTTGCTGCTGGTATTCCTTTACGTTTAATACTTCTAGCTATTAGAAACGCTAAAGACTTTCTAGTTATAAATCTGCCTTTACGGTCACGTCCTTTAATACCTTTGTTACCTATCCAACTTTGTATAACTGAACTAGGGGGTTGTTTCTTAAACTTAAATGGACTTCTTTTTCTTTTACCGTCTTTATCAATATAAGTTCTTGTTGTTTGTGTACCACTTACACCTTTATTAACAAAAGCTGCATATTTACTAGCGTAAAACTTAATATCAAAACCATTTTCGTTTTCTATTACTTTGTATCTTAAAGACTTTCTAAGTTTACCAGTTGTGTTTTTATCTTTTTGGTCTAATATTTTTCTTGCTTGTTTTACTATATATTTACCGTAAGATTTTAAGTAAGCTTCTATACTATCATATTTCAGTCCTAACGCCACTATACACTCGCTATAAACATTTCTACTTGAATATCATTTGATGTGCTCGGTCTTATTTGTAAAGAAGCTAAGTCAGCTGTAATCGCTGCGAAAGCAGGTGTCGTATCTTCTTCTGCTACGAATATGTCGTCACCGTTGTACAATAAATGTGACGCCCCTGCTCTTAGTCGTACTTGATAATTAGAAGCACCTGACACTACACCTAACATACATTCGTTTGTGTCGTCTAAATTAGTAACCCTAATATACTTAACATTGTCACGGTCTATATTACTACCTGCCGCATGTGGTGTAGCTCCGAACTCTGCAATAGTAGTAGTCTGTGAATGTGTACAAGATATTGTACGTTCTAATGTATCTACTATTCCTGTAGTCGTAAGTGTATTTGTAGAACCTCTGGAAGCTCCGTTAATTGTTACCGATTCTGTGATTGAAATTTCTAAATCTGCCATAATTTTATTTTTTATCTATTTGTTTTAATTTATTTTGTGCCCAGTTAATACCACTAGAACCACCCCATGCGTCCCACATTAAACCACCACAACCTTCAGTATATGGTACGTCTTTATGTTGCTGGTGTCTTTTGAAACTTGCCATACGTGCTATAGTATCACGACTTATAGGTTTTCTGTTTGCGATTTGATTAGCTCTTGTCCACCCCACGCGTGTACCACAATCACTACCGTTTTCTTCTTTATACTTTATTGCACGTTTTGCATT
>TARA_R100001443_G_scaffold15840_2_pt1 | contig 10788 bp, 22 predicted proteins | sample TARA_R100001443 | Tara Oceans TARA_R100001443 (sample SAMEA2622142) | marine metagenome | biome: marine biome (ENVO:00000447); feature: deep chlorophyll maximum layer (ENVO:xxxxxxxx); material: "saline water (ENVO:00002010), including plankton (ENVO:xxxxxxxx)" | depth 50 m
AAGCTCAACACCTTCAATTAATGTTCGATATGCTTTTAAGCCCGTCTTAATCATTTCTTTTTGTTTAAGAATGGTATCAATCCAAATCTGGTGAGTATTGGCAACATTTGATTTTGCACTTTTAAAAATTTTAAATGTTTCAAATTCTTCACTAGTACAATCAATAGTTCTTGATCTACAATGTGAAGTTCCAATTATATCTAAATAAAAAGCCTCATCAAATTGTTTGGTTATTCCATTACTATTATCTCTATCTGAATTATAGCGTGAATACCTCCCGTTTCTGCCTAGTGCCTCATCATTTTCGTTTATACATTGAGATTTATAAGGATTATCTTGATTATCTTTTTGTTGTGCAATTATATCTGGGTTTAATCCTTTATCTTTTAAGTGATCTCTCATGTAAGCATATGCGAATTTTTTGCCTCCCTCATCATAACTATATTCACTATTGTTTGTTGCTCCAAACAAGCCAAAATCAAAATGTTCTGAATGGTCATCTGAATATTGATCGATTTCTTCATTCATTTCTTTTGCTCTTGAAAAGTAAAAACATTTATCTTTTGCAACAACATCAAGAGGTGAACCATATTTTTCTTTTAATGTCTTGCAAGTTTCAACATCTTCTTTTGGATATGCTCTTTCAACAACTTTTTTTGCGACTTCAAATGTTGATTGATAAATATTTTCCATATTTGCAATCGCATTTAGATACGCTGTTTTCTCTTGTGTTTCTTCGCCCTCAATATGTTCGACGAACCTATTAAGAATTTTAGTTCTATATTCTTCATTCATTCTTATTTTACTCATGGCTTTATGCCCTTTCTCTATTGTTATTGTTATTGTTATTGTTATTAATATATTCAATCTCATCAACTAATCTTGAAAAAGATTGAGAGTTTTTTGCAATCCAACTTTTCATACAACTTTGTGAATGGAAATGTTTGTGTGCTGGCGCTACTTGATAACGATTAGTTTCTCTAGTTTCCGAGTTAAATTCGTACTCAGGTTGTGGATATGAACTATATGCGTTTGGATAGAACTTAAACCCGCAATTTGCACAATATTTCGCCTTACTCATTTATGCCCTCTCTTTCTCATGTTGATTTAATTCTTTAAATATATCTTGCGTTAGATTGTCAATTAGTTCAATTCCACCACATTTTATTTTATATATTTTATCTAAATTAATAGTTCGATATTCTGAAATATTATTATCAAATACTATTAATTGATTTTTTCCTATATTTGGATTTCTATTTATTCCACCCTTCAAATGTTTTTTGACATTTAATCTTGCTGATTGCATTTTTCTCAATGAGCCATCTTTTTTAAAATAGGATATGTAGAAAAATTTATTGCCTACTATATTCTCTATTGTTTCTTTTGTTGCTATCATTTTTATTCTTTCTCTTTTTTATTATCCTCACTATATACTATGAAATGCTATCCGTCAATGAATTAAATAATTAATATTTTTAATTCTGTTATCCCAACAATTTCTGCAATCTAAACATTGTCCCCCTTGACTTAAACTCGGACAATTTTTATCTTTGTTTCTTGCTTTATCTTTATTTGAAATAACTGCGCTTGTATTTTTAAAAACTTTACTATTAAGAAAGCCATCAATTAAAGGCGCTGAAACTCTAAACACACAATTTTTTGGAATAATTATATTTTGCTCTTTCAAGTCTTTTAAAATTTTTGTTTCTCTTGTCGGTATCCAATATTTACAAGACGGGGTTAATTTTGCCAGATTAATAATTTGAATTGCATGGTCAACACTTTGTAAATCACCGCTTGCATGAAATCTAAAATATTTTGTTTGTGTTTTAATAATTTGATATGCCATACCTAACACCCATTGAAAGCCATTGTCTAAACTTTTTAAATGATATTGATGGCTGGCCTTAACTGATGGATAATGAAAATTGCCCTTTGTTGCATAACAACTCGCACAAACTGAATTTTTAACTTGTCTCAATGCTGTACCTTTAATGCAATCATAAGCTGATAGGTCATAATTATAAAATGGCATTTTTTTATTTTGACTTGTTATGCCACCACCCGTCAATTCTTTTGCTTTTTTCAAAGTAAAATTATTTTTGGTTAAGTCTTTAAATATTAATCTTTCTAATTTATTCATCTTTATCTTTAAAAAATTTTCTCGGTTTTATTCCTAATTCTTTTCTAATATTTATTTTCCACTCCATATAGGCAAAATCTTTTTTAAATTGTTTGTCTTGCTCTTTTCTTCTCGCACTATCTTTATGTATTCCTAATCGGTCATAGCCTTCTTTGTTGTATCTACCGCCGTGAAGTTTCCACCATTTATTTTGCTCCATCACTTTTGCCATCAATGAATTGTCCCTTCGTCATCTATCATACAATCTATATCTTGATGATCTATTGAGAGGTCAGTTTCAAAGTCAACTATTAAATCAATATCATCATCACTAAAAAATGTTGTTACAAGTGAATTTTCTTTTAATATTTCTATTGCCTCTTGTACTGTTATTAATTCTCGGTGAATATTTTTGACAGTCTCATCAATAAATAATTCTGCTTCAATATATCCTTGATCTTTTACTTTACCCATAAATTTCAACCTAATCCGTTAATTAATAAATATTCTTCTTTAAAACTGTTTTTCTTAGTGAAATTATCTTTAGCTGTTAAATACTGTAAATTAGAGGGAACATGTAATCCGCTTACTGTTTTTCCCTTCAAAGGTATAATGTGATCTACATGATAATTTTCAGGACAGTTTTTATATATTTCTTTTATCTTTTTTAAGTTAGTCCATTTAGGAATTCTATTGAGCCTAGATAACTTCTGCTTTTTACAGTTAGCTTTTATTATGTGCTTATTTTCTATTCTCCATTTATTATAATAATTTTTAAGTTTTTCTTTATTTTTGTCTCGATATAATTTCGCTGTTATGCTATATTTATCTTTGTTTTTGGCTCTATAAATTTTCTGTTTTTCGAGTATTTTATATTTGTTTTTTTGATATGTTTTTCGCTGTGTTGTTTTAGTGTTTGGATTATTTTTTTGCCTAAATATTATTAAATCTTTATTATTCAAATAATAATTACGTTTAAATTCTTTAATTCTCTCTTGATTGTTTTCTAAATACTTTTTATCATATTCTTTTCTTCTATAATTATGATATATTTTTCGACAACTTAAACATTTTGATTTTTTCTTAAAAGTATAAGCAAGAATAACATCACAGTCATCACATTTTTTGTATTTTGTTTTTACTTTACCCATTTTTAATCCTTAAAACTAATTCGATACCTTGAGCTTTTCCACTTGCCATTTTCATAAACTGTTTCATAAGGCTCGATTTCTTCTTCTTCTTCATATAAATCATCTAAACTTTCTAATTCTAAATGCTCATCTATAATTTTTATTTGTTTTTGATTGATTTTTTTGCTAGTAATTTTATCTTTCATTTTTTATCTTTCAGTTTGAATATACTTGTCGCTTATCTTAATTAGTTCTTAGTATAAATGATTTGTTTCTAATTGTCAATAGCATTTTATATTATTTTGCTATTGACTTAGAGTTATCAACATACTATATCTTGTGTTTATGAAAGCCATCAAACCACTACATATTGTGTCAAACAAAAAACAACCAAACTTGAAAAATTTTTATTTTTGTGGTATTTTTGCAACATCTGGAAAAAACAAAAAACCGAAGGCGCAAGCGCGAAAAAAATAGAAAACTGAAGGCGCAAGCGTGAAAAAAGCATCAAGCGAAAGGCTCAAGCGTGGGAGTACCAAAGAAACTAACCGAAAAACAAATTATTTTTGTTCACGAATTAATTAGTAATGAAGGGCGGATAACGGCAACTGAAGCTGCCATACGTGCCGGTTACCCAGAGTCATCTGCAAGACATCATGCCTCAAAACTACAAAATGTAAAATATTATCCTTTGGTTTGTGAAGAAATCAAACGTGTGCGCGAAGAAGTGCAAAAGAAATATAACGTAACAATAGATAGACACTTTAAAGAACTACAAAAAATAAGAGACGCGGCTGTCGAAAAAGAATCCTATTCAGCAGCAGTCCAGGCAGAAGTTGCGCGTGGTAAGGCGGCAGGATTATACATCAATGAAATGCATGTCAAACATGGTAAGATAGATCAACTTACAGACGCAGAAGTACAAGAAAGAATATCTGATTTGATGAGTAAGATGAACGTAATAGAAGTTGATTCAGAAGAAGTTAAAGACTAACTATTCTGAATCATTCACACCCTTTTTAATGTAGTCCAAAAACCATGGATTATCTCTAAATACACCCATCAAATAATTAGTAAGTTGATTTACAGTTAACTCTTCAGCATTATCTTCCTTCAAAGGTCCTTCAGCTTGATTAAGTCCGGATCCATAAACGCATGCATGCAACACTTCATGCAACAAAGTATTGCTTCGTTCTTGGCCACACAAGTCATGCTGTATCTGAATAAGCCCTTCTCTAGCTTTATAGTGTCCGTAACAATCTGTAAGATTATCTGTTTTAAAATCTGGTGCAATCCATTCGATTTTGAGATCTCTATAACCTACCTTGACTGATTCCGGGAACCCTTTAGGTGTATCAACTTTCTTTGGTTTCGTTTTCGTAACTTTCATATCGAATACTATAGTGTATATTTCGACTACTTTCTAGAATATTTTTTGGTTTTTTAATTGTTATACGTAAAATGTCATTATGTAGTTACTACAATTACTACAAAGTTACTACATTTTACACTATCTATATTATTGATATTATTATATTTTATACTTTTGTAGTAAGTGTAGTAGGTGTAGAAGGGTCTACTCAGTAAAAAAATATTTTTTATAACTACTCAAGATATCCCTTATACGTTGTCCGTTAACCGTTGTCCATTGTCCCTTGAACCTTGCCCCTTAACCTTCGATAAAAGTCACCGGATACCGATATACGCTCCATTTTTCGCTCGTTTTCAGCCTCTAATTTTCGAACGGTGCTCTTTACCGACTCTTTAGCGCCCATATCACGCTCTGTAGTAGCTTTGATCCACCGTATATCGCCTGCTGTTAATGGTTTATAGGTCATTTGCACCAATCCTCCTTGTTATACATATCATATTTCACACCGTAGCCCTTTCTAATAAGCACATCGGACATATTTTCGCCATCAACGTACACATATCCAAGCATACGACCGTAATGTCCACGAACTTTTGACACATGGACTGCCACTTCTTTCGCATCATTAATGGTATCGTTTAAAAAATCTCTGGCTTCCAGTGCTTTGATACGCTCCAGGCTGCACTTAGCACCCCGAATCTCTGGTGTATCGACACCGAGTAGTCTTATAGGCTCTCTGTTGACATAGCAGGTGTCACCATCGTAACAATAAATGTCGGCTGTCGCTGTAGTTGTCAATAAAAGTAAGATTAATAATCTAATCATCAAGGCCATAGTAAAACCATATATCACTTACTTGATCGCGCAGTATCTGTATCTCAGATGAGCACCAGTTAACGTCAAGATACCGGTATTGATTGATCGACATAGATGTCAACAATACAAAAATACCGAATAGAAATAATGTTTTCATTTTTTCTTCCTCAGTTTTGCGTTGGTGCTCTTATAATAACCATTTGAGCACTTATCGGAACAATATTTTTTCGATTTCTGCCAACGGGTTATAGTGAACTCGCTATCACACCTTATACATTTTCGTGTATCTATAATCATCTTTCTGTCTTTCTTCGCGCTGTCCTATATAATGCTATGAGGTCTCTCTGTCAAGTGCTTTTTGTAAAATAATTTTACAGTCATCTAATGTGATTGGACCCTTGCGATTATTAAAAGACCAACAACAAAAAACTATATTGTCTTTGGTGTAGCCTTTCGTTGAATCAAACCTATCTACTGACATTTTGTTTGGGTCTGCTGAGTTTCTATTATGTACTCCGTTCTCTGATAAAGGTCTGCCTATTGTCATAGGTTCGCCCGTATAATAACAATTCCAATCGTGTTTTTCTTTGTGTTCCTTCCAAGATTGAAAAAACTCTTCTTTCGTTAAAACATCCTTAAATTCTTTTCGGTGGGGTTTACGTTTCCAAGTTTTTTTTAAATCATTGTATTTAACTGTAAGCCACCCGTGTTCGGTGTTCATGTATTGCACACGATTTAATTTTTCTTTTGCTTTGTCTTTATAGCCCACTAGCGTTTTTTGCCTTGGCCTCGGTACTTTTTAAAATTACGTCGCTTGTGTTTATTTTTAGGACGTGAACGTATGCTGTTGCCAATGCTCGTGCGTTTCTTTGGTCCACGTGTGTGTTCGTAATGTGCTTTAGCTTTCCTCATTGTCTTGTCCCATCACACCGCCTAGACGTGCAAAGAATGCTTCACTCTCCAAGTTTCTTTCTTTAGCTTTCATTGTCCGTTGTTCGTTGAGCCTGTTCCAATGTCCTTTAAATATTCGTTTAATATCCTCGGGTAAATAATCACGATCTAAAAACAATTCGATCTTTCTCATTCTAGTATATAACGGTATCATATTACAGCTCCTGGATTACAATTATCAAACGATATTTTTCTTTAGCACCTATAATAGTATTAGGCACAAGATCAATCTTTTTTATATCAAACGACGTGTTCGGATTAGAACCAAACCCCATCGGCACAGCAAGAGACACGCGAGCGTTCGCGCCCTCTGGGCTTGCACAAAATTTTTCTAACCTCGCTACTAATTCTTTAGTTGTCCATTTAACCATTCATTTCTCCTAAATAATATTGTTCGCAACGTTTTAACCATTTGTATTTGTAGTCATCAAGTTTATCACCGTTCAATGTAAACATTTGCAATGTCATACCTCGTGACGCCATAAGTATAACACCCGCTTCCATCTTTGTTTTATATAATGCGTCATGAGCCATGATGTAAGCCGCAAGTTGTATAAAATAATCTTCAATCCATTCATCTTTTTTAGGTTTGTTGGTTTGTTTAAAATCAATAACTGCTGGCTGTTCACGCCAAACTCCTGTACAATCGGCCGTGCCACCATAGAATGTGGGGTAGAAAAGGGGGATTTCGGTGCCCCAATATTCATCCATTGATGGCAAGGCATTCCTAACGATTAGTTGTGCCATTCGCTTGGCTATGATACCAATGTTTGTTTGGTCATCGTAGCCAAGCCCTTTTATATGACACTCGAGGAATTTATGCATAGCTGTACCTACAGACGCCGCCTGGCTTTTAATCGCCTCAGCCTCCGTTTCGCCAACTCGCTCTTTCCACCTAAGTAAACCTTCTTTATCTTTTTGGCTCTTGGTGGTGGAGATGATTGTTGTAACGGACGGGAGAAACTTTCCCTCGCCTTCATAATGACGTCGGCCATTAATTGTTTTACGTTTAACATCCCCGTAAGAATATCTTTCTGTTATTAACGACTTTGGTTCGTTACTTTCCTGAATGACCATTGAGCTTTAACTTTTTTACTTTTTCTTTTGCTAAATGTTCAATGAGTTTTGCCAATGAAAAGGACACGCCTAAATCATCTGACAGTTTTTCTTTTATTAAATTAAGTTCTTTGTATGCTGTTTTCGAAATAGAAACAGATGAGTATTTAGTGATGTCTGGCATCATTACCTTCTTTCTTTTTTGTTTTATACTGCGATTTCTCGACCGGTCTCTTGGACAAAAGATACCTTAAGACTATTTATCGTTTTTTGAAGCTCTTCAACCTGTAGTTTCAACAGCTTGTTTTCTTCATGTAAACGAGTTGTCTCAAAATCGTTGCCCATTATGTGGGGCACCCAATTATCATCCATATAGATTCCTCCATATTTTATTATAATCTACCACAAGATATAGTAATATACTATTGACTGTCAACAAAATATTGTTATTATGTAAAAAAAAATAAACAGAAAGAAAGACTTACCATGCCTCATATAATTACTAAATATGATATTTTTTGCGCAAAACATCATTATAAAAAAGTTATGCGCCCATATATTTTTGATAAATTAAAACCCTTTCAAAAAAAATCAGTGATTAATTTAAAAAATAAATGGGAAAACTACAACGAATGGGAGAAAGAGAACGGTGAACATGAGTAGAACAGAATTAGATAACCGTCGTCCGGCGTACGCTTTCCAAATAACTGACAGTGGAGGAACGCCTTACAGGCTCGCTGTTTCGTTTCAAGACGAGAAAGTTAAAGAGATATGGATAAGTGGAGGTGGTAAAGTTGGAACAGAGAAGTTTGATATATTAACTGAGTTTGGAAGATTGGTTTCTGTTGCATTACAACACGGTGTGCCTTTCGAAGAACTACAGTCTTGCGCTACATACCACAGTGACGGTAGACCGTCGACCATTGTTGGTGAGGTGTTTAACGCTATCGAGTTTAAGAATTAAGAATCTTCTGGATCAAAATCAAACTGTATATCTAAATCCAAATCAGCATCAGATTCAAATATTATTTCACTATCTTCCATTGCTTTAGCAACCGGTAAAGGAACATAAATTAGTTTACCATTCTTATACTGTTTAAATTTTTGATGGCAAAGTTTACAAAAGAAAGTGTCATCTACTACTTTCTTCATAGTTGTTAGATTGCCACACCCTGGACACAGGCATACATTAATAACATTTTTATCAGTCATTTTGCCTCTCCCCAGTTCTTTACAATAGCATAGTCGACTTTGCTTGGTACATGTAGATCAACACACGTTTCCATTTTATTTTTTATATTAAGTGCCTCGCTTTTGTTTTCAACAGATATGTTTAGTTCGTCATGCACTTGTATATGAGGTATGATACCATCCTGTTCGTATAAGTCCACCATTGCTTTCTTTGTTTGATCGGCTGCAGACCCTTGAATTAACTTGTTCATTGCCTTGTACGTACCTGCGCGCTTGTAATTACCATGACCTAGTGCATCAATTGCTTCTTCTTTTGTTTTGTAAAAACCTTTCTTGCCAAACTCTCTTGGTTCGTAGAAAGGGAAACGACAATGTCTACCAAGTAAAGTTTTAATCTCTCCCCTGGCTGACGCTTTGTCCATAACATTGTATGTTAATTGTTTTACAAAAGGAACTTTACTTTGATATGTATTTATTATTTCTTCGGCCTCTACACTCTCAATACCCAGTTCATTCATCAATTTGTTTTTGCCCATACCATAGAATAGCCCCAGGTTTATTGTCTTGGCCTGTCCGCGAGGAATCTGTGCAATATCTGCAACCATTTGATGAAAGTCAGCATCGCCTTCACGGTAACCACTTATAATTGAGTGCACATCCAAGTTGTCACAAAAAGCATAATGAACAACTAATCTTGGTTCTTGTTGTGAATAATCAAACATGCCCCATTGTTTACCTTCTTCAGGTATAAACAAACTACGAATTAACTTTTTAATATCTTCGTTACGTGCGGGAATTTGTTGTAAGTTAGGATTACTATAACTAAATCTACCTGTTACTGTACCACCATCGTCACTTCTCATCTGATGTATCTCAGAGTGTATGCGTCCTTTGTGTTGGTGTCTTAAAATAGTTTCTATAAATGTTGTGTTAGCTTTATTCATTTCTCTTGCTTCCACAATCTTTTGAGCTATCTCATGTTCATTACTAGATAAAAAATTCTTTGTAAAACTTGGTGCACCACTCTTAGGTGTTCTTGGGTAAGGTATTTTTAAATAATCAAAAGCTTTTGCAATAGAAGCTGCGGCCCATATTTCTATGTCCATGCCACACATTTTTTTTATTTGTTGCATCAATTCTTTTTCTTTTTTTGACAATAACTTTTTAGCAACTTCTGCTTGCTCCAAATCTACGCGTACACCATTTGCTCTCATGTCAATCAAACAAGGCTGTAATCTTGTTTCTAAATCATAAATATCATGCAGTTCTTGTGCTTCTATTTCTTTTTTATTAAATATATATAAATCGTACGTTAGCCGTGCATCGTATTCCGCGTACTCGCCTACATGCATTGATGGCAACTTGTACATTTCTTTTTTTGGATCAACACCAAATTCTTTTGCAGCTTTGATTAATAAATCTTCGTTCTTTGTTTCACCTAATTTTTCTTTTGCCAAACTATTTAACGTAAATGAATATCTGTTTTCATCTATCAATGCACTTGATATCATCGTGTCATGTATTTTACCGTTGACCGTTATCCCTAGACTTCTTAACCATCCTAAATCGTACGACGCATTATGAAAAATTTTATCACAATCAAGTTTTGCTACGCCCTTAAACCAGTCTAACACCTTCTTTTTATTGAGGTTTCCGCCTCCATGAGCTATTGGATAATAACCTTGCCAATCAGCAGTCGCCACAGCGATACCGGTTACATAACCATCGCCCGTTGCCCAACCAGAACCGTGAGTTGTTAAATTTCTATCGCACGTTTCTAAGTCAATCGCAATTAATTTTTCATTAGACAAGTCAGGATAATAATCTTTCGGTGTCCATTCAGTTGGTGCGTTGTATACAAACTTATTCATATTCTTCTTTTAATTTGTTAATGTACCATATTGCTTTGTCCAAGTCCTCTATAACTTTACCTTTGTGCTGATGACGCCATAAATATTTTATAGCGTTACCTTGTAAATAAAATTTAAAACTATCTCCAAGTGCAGACTTAATTGCATCAATACACTCTATGTCTCCTTGTTTATAGTGTGGTGGATGATTTACATTATCTGTCATAACGCAAACCTAAAGTGCATATTCGTTTGTGGTAATAGTACATGTAGTTCATCCTTTGCTCTTGTGGCGCC
>TARA_R100001443_G_C3363580_1_pt1 | contig 10777 bp, 5 predicted proteins | sample TARA_R100001443 | Tara Oceans TARA_R100001443 (sample SAMEA2622142) | marine metagenome | biome: marine biome (ENVO:00000447); feature: deep chlorophyll maximum layer (ENVO:xxxxxxxx); material: "saline water (ENVO:00002010), including plankton (ENVO:xxxxxxxx)" | depth 50 m
CTAGGATCTTCATACCAAAAACTATTTGTATTACCATTCGTAACTGCTGTTCCATGAGTAAAGAAACAAGAGTTAAATCCATTCGGTGCTGCTGCGTCCAATATACGCATATCAAGAACTTCATAGAATAATGAACTTATTCCTGTATTTCTAGTAGAACCAGATGCATCCTTATCATTTACAATCTGCAATTTATCATATGTTCCATTATCAGATTTTACTGCATCTAACCCAAATGTTTTATTTAATGCTGTAGTACCTACTCCAACAGCATTAATATATGCTTTAAGTGTTCCAGAATCACCTGGCCCATACTCAGTTAAATATTGCGTTCTTACAACATTATTAGCGTTTCTATAGTATTCTGTTCCTGCAACTGGTGCAGTTGCTGCTGGAGTATTGTTTGTTGGCGTAAACCCTGCACACAATGCTCTCTTTGTGCTTTCTGCTAAAGCACCAGTGTCCATATTAACATCAACACCATTAATGGTATCTGGTTGAGCAGGAACCAATTTTCCTAAAATATAATTTATTTCTTCCACTTGATCCTTTGTTTTATCAGCAACACCAGGTGAAGCCATTGCTCCTGTTCTAAAACTTCCTACTGTAGGAGTTCCAACGATCTGATCACCATGATAAGTTACTGCAGTAACAACACCCGTATATCTAATAGTTCCCCCACCAAAATCTTCTATCCAAGGAGTAAGAAGTGCTACAGTTGTTCCTATTCCCACACCAGCAGTATCTCTTTCTGCAAAAAGATGCCCATCGTAGAAATTAAGTGCTAATTCTCCTATTTCAAGATCTGTCAATCCTGGTCTTTTACCAGTAACAGAAGATCTCTTTAACCTAAAGGGGGTTGCCATTTATGATATTCGGTATTTACCAAAAAGAAGACTTATGTAAGTCTCCTTTTATTTATCACTCTTATGCTCCTGTAGTTTCTGGATCAGAATTTATAAGAGGTTTTTGTGGATCAACCATTGTTAATGCTTCTATTGCACCTTGAACCTTTAAATATTGTTCTTTTTTTACATTAAACTGAGATTCTAATGTGATTAATTCATTTCTAAGAGTTTCTTCTTTAGTTTTCAACTCATCTAACATTGTTTCTGGTTCCATTTTGATTAAATAATACATGCATCTTATTTATCATACACTAAATAGTAAAAAAAGTCAAAATGCCATTAAAAGTATATAAAAGGCTTGGTCTTAGAAGAGATAATAATCTATCAGATATGTCTAGTACAACTGATGGATTAAATAATCTATTGAATACCCTTATTGATGAAGTAAATACATCATTCATCTATTCAGACTTAAACGCAATTAGAAATATATTCACAAGAGGATTAACGTCTGAGGGATATCAAAAAATTATTGGTAGTGCTACACAATTTTCAACAACAAATGGTATTAATGTTGCATTTAGACCAAGAATAACATATCAGAATCGTCTAGATCAATTTAAAATATTTACTGGAGTACCACGTTTTAATGGTGGAGGAGGATTAACAGCAAAATATTTTCAAAAAGACCAAATTATACCTGTAGTTGATGCTGACTTTGTTTATAACCAATCAAATGGAGATCCAATTGATACAAATAATAACGATTCGAGTATTTTTCTAGGTACTACATCTTTAGGTGAAATTCCAGATGATACTTTTTGGGAAGCAGGAAACTTTGACTATAGTGGTAAAATTCACCCACGATCAGTTTTTACAGACGGTGGAGTAAAATGGGAAGGATATTTCATACCAACTGAAACTGGAGTGCATACTTTTTACCCTGACTCTACTGGATATTATACTATGGATTTTGAAAAACAAGGTTATATAGTTGGAGCAGGAGACACATATGTTGCAAGTGCAAGAGTTGGTCTTACAACAGTAATTACTGGAAGTTGTGATCCAACTGCAAATGATAACGTAGTCACTATTACAGCAAATAGAGTAAGAACTGTTGGTGTTGGAATGTCAGTTCAAGGTAATGGCATTCAAAGTGGTGAAGTTAGTGGTGTAATACGATGGCCTATAGTAGAAAGTATGGATCAATCTGGTGGTGTAATTACATTAACACCAGTAGATGGACAAACCGCTTCCATTTCTTCTGCTCAAACTAATCAAGATTATACATTTTTTAGAAATTTAGGAGAAGGTGTTAGTACTACATTTTCAACACATGTTTTAACTGCTTTCCGTAAATATAGAATAAGACTTAGATACTTCTTCCCCAGAAATATTGACTCTAGAGATTATGATAGAAGATTTGGTATTGACTACTCAGCTCCAGTACATAGTAGTGGAGTTCATTTACGAAGAGAAAATCTATACTCTCTAGATTATGATTTTAGTGATTCAGCAAAAGGAGATTTTAATGATTATTTTGATACTTCTGTATTATTTGGTGGTAGTAGTCAAATGGGAATCGGTAGTACAACACTTGCCGATAATTACGTAAAGGTAAAATCCACCAAAAAAGTTGATATTACCTATAGAGCAAAAGATTCAATATCTGCAATTAAAAGAGTTCCTGCAGGTAAACAAGCATCTGTGACAAGTGGAAGTCCTATAATGAATATGCAAGGTATTCCAGTCACTACAACAGGAATTGAAATTGGTAATTATGTTGTTGGAGATAATATTCCAAATAACACAAGAGTTACAGAAATTGCCATTAACAGATTTGTTGTTCTCGATAAATTAGCAACTGGAACTGGATCATCAACATACGATTTCATCAATCATCGTGGATACGTAAAAAGAATTCTCACCAAAAACTCAAATGGAAGTGTAATTACACCAAGAATGGGTATGACAGTAACTTATGATAACTTGCATCCTGATACTGCTGCTGGTGGGACTGCATATGGAAACAAACCAAATGCGACAACAATGAATTTTTATGATGGTGATGGTACTGATACTAATGCTAGTTTGACAATTCAAACTGGTTCTAGTACAGCAGATAATCCACGATGGAGTGAGGATGGATACGGTCTATTAGCAGATGGGCCAGGAACCGTTAGTATTAGGTATGTTTATAACGATAATGATAGTATATCTGGCAATCACTTTGATAATTGCTATGTAGATGGTGTAAATGTTGCTGATTATAATGTTGATGGTGATGATGATGACGATGATGATGGTGATACGACAACAGTTATAAACTATCCATTAAGTAAGGTTACACATGCATCACAATCAACTGTTTCTGGAGATGGAACTCTTGGTATTGGTAGTATCATGAAAAACCAAATTGCAATTGGAGATAATCTATCATCATATACTCGAATTACAGATGTTACACCTCCTGCCAATGCTGATGATCCAGGATCCATTACGGTAGATCCTGCTCCAACTTCAACTTTAGGTGAACAATCAGTTTATATCTACGAATCAAAAGGTCTTATTGACAAATCACTACAAGCATATTGTGTTGATGGTCAACGTAAATGCCTTATAACTGTTGCAAACGCTTCAACAGGAGATCAGACTATTTTCGTAGCAGAAGGAACCGCATCTTCTTTAAATACTAATTGGGGTCTTCAAGGATTTAATTTTGCAACTAGTACAAATATTAGTGGTGTCATAGTTACTTCTGGTCAACCAGATAGGATTGATTTTAGTCCTGGTCTAACTTCAAATATGAACAGTGGAAGTCAATTCACTGCAACGACTCACGCAGATGATAGACAGTTATGCTGTCCACCAACAGATACTTCTCCTCCATTCAGTGCAACAGAAGAAGGATTAAATACACTTCCTGCTTTTCCACATCTTTATATTGCTAATGGAAATATTAAATTTGATGAATTATATGCAGAATTTGGTTCTGGTGCATCAATTACCAATTATAACGCCAGTTCAGATGATGTCACAACAAAAATAGATATAGGAACACCATCAGGAACATTTAAAATATTAGCTTCGACCTGACAATCAAAAAAATAGCAGAGTTTTTTTTCCGACTTTTATGGAATTAACAGTTGATTTTGATTTCAGTTAGATGATAACAATAAGTAATACGTTTCAACATTACCATTAGTATCTGCAATCTTAACTGGTATTTTATGAGTGAAAGTTTCCACATCTATTGCTGGACTTATTGTATTAACATCGTCACTAATACCTGTTATTGTTATTGGACCACTAGCATGATCCAGAAATGCTAATTCTCCTACTGATACCTCATGACTCTCTGTTTTTAATGCAACTGCTATAGCATCCTTTTCCCAAGGATTATTATCAGTAGAGAATGCACGAGTCTCTCCAATGTACATTCCTGGTGCTGCTGATCCACCACCAGTATTCAAAGTATTAGCAGCAGTACTATTATATTGTTGAGGATCACGAAGTTTTATATCACCTTCAAATTTTATATTCTCACCAGTAGTTGTACTTGCATTACCTTTATATTTCTTACCCATAAAATATTGAGAATTCTCATTATTTGATTGAGTCTCACTCATCGCATCATTAATACTACTTCCACCTAACCAACTAAAACTCTCAGTATCCATTATATCAGGTTCAATATAATTAATTAAATTTCCCTGATTTACTGGATCTCTGCGAATGAATTGAAAATTATTTGGAGTAACAGAAGTAGAAGCAGCTCCTGCACCTGTAATATTAATTAAACTTACACCTTGTGTTGCTGTTGACCCTGTAGTAGAAAGTTTAAATTTACTTAATCCATCAGATTGGCATACATAATAATCTGTACCTGCTGTTAAAGTAGTTGATGCAATTGATGTACCAGCATCATTTTTAACATTAATATCAACGTCTGTACTCACAGTAACAACATCATCATCCGTATATGTAAACGTATCCAATCCTCGCACAATTAACTGTGCTGATGAAATATTTGGATTTGTTATTGTACCTGCAACTCCTGCATTAACACATCTAATAAAAGTATTCCCTACTCCGACTGCAGTAACACTATACTCTCCATTAAAAATAGTATGACCCGTACCAGTAGTACCTGAACCTTCTATATCACCACCAGTAACATTTTGTATTACTACTAAATCACCAAAATTAATTAAATATGTTGGATTTGTTTCTAATGTTATTGTTGTGTTACTATATAATCTTTCACTCAAAAATTCCTCTGTTCCATTTGATTCTAATGATGTTATTTCTAATGGTCTATCGTATGAAGAATTATAAAATCCAGCACCATCTACAGTATTAAAACCAATCTTTGATGTATTTCTTAAATTATTTTGAAGTCTCCTTAAGTCATCAGCAATACCTGCACCAGCAAGGTTATCTAATGCTAGAATATCAGTTGGAGTTTCTTTTAAATTTAAATCGACTCTATAGCCTTGGTTTGCAATTGCCATTTTAATTAATCGTAATTGACCATCCTTTGGATCTTAAAATTGTTACATTCTCCAATCCCTCTTCACTTGGAGTATCATTTCCACGTAAATTAATAGTAACTCCTCCACGATTATAATCAGACCAATTATCAAATAGATCAGAAAGAAGTTGATCCACTGCTGTTTGGTTTAAATTATTATTTGATAAATCTATATATCGTATTCTATAATTTTTAGCAAATGCTCCTGGTTTATAACTATCAAACTGATTATTAAACATAATCAAATAATAAAGATTAGGACATGCACTAAAGTCAGGAATCTCACCTGCTATTTGATTATTATGTACTTCAAATGTATATAACGAAGGAAGAGATCCCAATTCTTGCATCGAAGTAAACTGATTATTATACAAGTAAATGTATCGAAGATTATTAAGATTTTTAAATCCAGGAATCTGACCAGTAAAAGCATTATGCGATAATCTCATATAATAAAGATTAGTATTAGTTGTGAAGTAAGGAACTCCACCACTAAAATTATTTTGTTGGGCCCAAATATACCTCAAATTAGAACATGTAGTAAGGGTAGGAAGCGATCCACCTGTTGCTCCATAAGAACGGTACCACCAATAATAAAGATTAGTACAATTTATAAAAGCATTTGGATGTATAGGACTAGATAAAAGATTTCCAGAATCTATCATACAGTAACCCATTTCTGTACAATCTTGAAAAGTATCAGAATGAATTACGTTAGATTCATCACCATTTGGATTACCACCTTTAATTCTAGTATAACGTAAATCAAGATAATATAAACTTGGATTGGTAAACTTAGGTAATCTATCATTATCAAGTCTTGATCCATAACAATGCAAGTAACTTAATGAACCACATCCGTCATACTTATATGTACTAACCTCAAATAAACCACCAGCTGAACGCATATAATAATGGTAAGCAATTTGAATAGATGCACTATTACTCATATTAGGAATCTGCAAATCTGTACTATGAGTATAAAGATGAGTTAGTTTAGTTTTACTTGCCAAATTAATAAATCGAGCATTAGTATTATCTTGAAGATAATAATTATTACCTATATGAATATAAGTAAGATTTGGAGCATCTACTACATTGTAACTTCCATTTGGAAAATTAGGATTTGTATGTTGCTGATTATTTCCATTACTAGAATCTGATGTTCCAATTGCTTGGAAATTATTAGAATATGTTTGATAACTAGTAACAGTACTTGGTATATTAGGTAACTTACAACTACTATCTAAATCATCTGGATGGAAATATGCACCACCACCTCTTCCACAATGGAAGGTATTTAGATTAGGCAGTTTATTTGGAATAATATCAGTTCCACTAATTGATCCACCATCACCTCGAATAGATCCATAAAAAGTCCCTTCAATATATAAATGCCTTAAATTACTAGGAATTTTATCCAATATTAAACCATTAAAAAATCTTTCAGATTCAATATCACTCAAGTAAAAAGGATTTCTCTGAACTTGCAATTGCTGTAATTGTGGAGCAACAAATGCAAAGTTAGGAAATAATTTAAAATCATTATATGCAAAATTAAGATCAGTGCAACTAATTAATTGAACTGGTGGTAACTCTCTAATATTTGCTGATGTAATACTAATTGCAGATATATTATCTGGATTATAATAAAATTTAATAAACCTTTCTCTTGATGAAGAAGATCTAAAATAAACTGTAGAAGTTGTTCCACCTATATTAGTAAAATTTACATATCTATTTGAATTTGCAGTCTCCACAAACTTCCAACTGGCAGGAGTACCATTAATTAAACTGGTCAGTTTAATAGTAGCATTTATATTTCTAAAGAATCCCTTCAATACAAATGGAATTCCTTTCATTGCATAAAGATATACTGTTTCAGTACCAATCTTCGTTTGTATTCTTGAAGTAGGAAATTCCGAATCAAATTCCTTTGCTTCAGGAACTATACTTGTTTGTAATCGTGGCCCAGTTGTAGTTGATGGTCCAAAATCAAGTCTTCCTCCTCCTGTAGCAGTCGCAATTCCAACTCTTGCACCATATGAAATGGGAGCAGTTACTGGTATTGGTTCTGGAACAGTCGAACTCCATGCACTCACTCTTGAAGTAGATATATCTGCTACACTAAAAGTAGCATTATCCCAATCATAATACCTATATCTGATTGCATTACCACTTAAAGATCCATTGATTGCTAAGTTGCCAAATAAAGTCTGATCTGTTCCTGCCCTTAAACGTAAAATATCTTGATAAATTCTAGATTCATGCTGATAACTATCTAATATCTCATATACTGGTTGTTTTAATCTAGAAAAACTAATCCAATCATGTCGAGTCATACCTGCATTAGCAGACCCACGAATAATCTCAAGATCAAAAGGTGGTAAACCAATATTTCTTAATGACTGAGTTTTATTCAGAACATCTGCTAAATGAGTCCTAACATTTAGACCAAATATTTTAGGATTTCTAATTGCCATATTATTTAACTCGCTTTTGTGAAAGTAACATTCGATCTAGGGTATTTAACACCAGTAGTAGATTCATTACGATTTTTATGATTTGAATGTGGAAACATAGAACCACTATCTGGTCTCTTTTTGGGACAATGTAAGAATCTATTATTCTCATTAGATAAATCTAATCTTTCAAAATCTTTATATTGATCTGCTCCATTTGTTACAGATGCAGTAGTGGGACTAATGATTTGAATCTCCCCACCCATACTAGCATGATTACCACACTGATAGTAATATGTTCCAGCAGATACTCCTGTAGTATTCCAACTTAATGTACCACTAGTTGTTCCTTGTGTACCCGTAATTGTTCCTGTAGTTACTTGATCTCCAGTTCCTGTAGATGCTGCTGTTTTAATATAAAATGGATGTCCACTGGCATTAACAGTGAATTGAAGAGTATCTCCAACATACATGTAAAGATCTGAATTAAAAGAACTAGAATTACTTTCTTTTCTACAAGCACCAACAACTGTATAGTAAGTATAACTACCAGAAGTATAAACATCAATACTAAAACCCTTAGTTTCAGAAGCAATTGTATAATCACTAATTTGTGATGCCTTTGAATATTCAACTAGATGCTGCAATGCTTCTGCTTGTGTTAGGTTTGGTTCCTGTTCCGCTAAACAAGCAAGCACTCCACATACTTGAGGAGATGCCATACTTGTTCCACTTTCCGAGTATAATCTATAAACGGAATTTCTTGGGTCAGAATAAGGTCCACTCTTCCCAGAAGACATAATATTCTGGCCAGGAGCCCAAATATCAATTCTCTTACCATGATTACTAAATCCTGTTCTATATTCTTTTCCACCTGTTCCCTTTGCTCCAAATGCTCCAACACATATAACATCATCAGCAGCACCAGGTGACATTCCCGTCCACGTATATCTTGTACCACCAGAATGAACAATTGAATTACTGTAATTAGTACTATCACTAGAAACAGTCACTGGCCATGCACTATTACCACCAGCAGCAACAACTATTATACCATCAGCAATTGCATCTGCAATATCTGCATCATGAGGAGTATATCTTGATGGTTGTTGATAAGACAAATAAGCTAAACCATCACTATCAGATGGTAGTTGACATTCTTCCAATATCCTTACTTTAGTTGCACGAGATTCGCTACTTAAATCTATAGTTGTTCCTTGATGAGTTACACTAGTAATATTATCAACGAATGGATTGGTAGTCCAACTATACCCCCAACTATGATTGGTTACTGTAGGATTTTTTCTTCCTGTTGCAGAGTTAATTGGTTTGATATAATTGTGCCAGTATCTTACATAATCCCACATTACAGTAGCCCAATTAGAAGGTTCTGTTGCGATATTACTTTTACTAAACTCTATATTATAAATGTTTGCATCTCTTGCCCAACCTTGCGTATTACCAGCAACAGTTCCTGCTACATGAGTACCATGACTATTAAGACCCCCGTAAGTATAAGACGATGCTGTAATACCAGTACTAGACTTTACACTGGCAAAGTCAGAACCAAACCAATCTAATGCAATTGCCCTACTACCACCACTCCCATCAGGATTAACTGCAAACTCTGGATGATTAAACTCCAAATGTCTATCAAAAATTACAACATCAACATTTCTACCAGAACTTGTTGTATTATAAGTCCCTCCCTGTTGACTAAGACTTTGAGATTCACTTCCCCAAGCTATAGTATTGGCATCATCCATACATCTTTTTAGGGCCCAATTTTTATCATTAGGACTATCAGGAGATCTATCCCACAGTCCACTTTGAGGGTAAGTCCAAAGTGGGGTTGGTACTATACCTCTATTCTCTTCTGGTTCTTCAACTGCCAATACCCTTGAGTCTTTTCTTAATTCTATTACTTCTGCTTCCGTTAAATGGTAATGTGTGTTTCTACTAATCTCTCTACGAAGTTTACAATCACATGAATGATCTGGAATATGTCCACTACCAGTAGACGCTTCCATATCTGTGTAGAAATCATCTAGATCACTACGATTCTTAAGAGTAACAATATACTCCTTCTCCATTTTAAGCCTCCAGTTGAATAACTGTTAGTGTTACTGTGATCGCACGAGATGATGTATCTTTATTCTTTACCTTTGCATAAATTGTTGTTGCTGGAGTACCATCATCATTCCATCCAAGCAAACCAGGAGTCATAACAAATGTACTTGCACCAGCAGTAGTTGTAAGAACTTCTGCAAGAACACCTGAACCTGGAGTTGGGTCTGTTCCTTCTGCTCTAGCATCATCAGCAGTTCTTGTTGTATCATTCGTATATAAAACCACCCATGCAGGATGATCGATTGCTATCTTCAATAATGCATATGCTTTAAATGCACCAGTGATATTCAAATCAGCAGATGCAGCTGCTGCAAGAGTACTAGTAGTTCCTGCCTTGGTTGTTCTACTACCAAGTGATGTTCCTCCTCCACCACTACCTGCTGCTCCCCATGTTACATTACCAGCTCCATCGCTAGTCAATTGTTGGCCACTTGTTCCATTTGTATTTGGATATGTCAGACCACCAGCAGTCAGAACACCAGTTACTTCCAATGTTCCAGTTATATCTACACCACCATCAACAGTTTCAAATGTTTTGGCTCCATCAAACATCAATTCGCAACGACCTTTGCCACTAGTTGCATCCTTCTCAAACTTAGCAATGGTTGCTGTTCCATTAGGATCTTCTATATAAAATCCTTTACCATTTGAATTATGAACACGAACTGTTAATGAACCATTAGTAAGATCTATACTACCACTAGTACCATCATGATATAAGGACATATCTGGAGCAGCACCCAGTGTAAGTCTATTAACACTTGCACCACTACTATCACCTAATACAATATTCTTCGAGTTCG
>TARA_R100001443_G_scaffold40845_2_pt1 | contig 10723 bp, 9 predicted proteins | sample TARA_R100001443 | Tara Oceans TARA_R100001443 (sample SAMEA2622142) | marine metagenome | biome: marine biome (ENVO:00000447); feature: deep chlorophyll maximum layer (ENVO:xxxxxxxx); material: "saline water (ENVO:00002010), including plankton (ENVO:xxxxxxxx)" | depth 50 m
TTTAGGTAGTAAGAAGTGATTGAAGCAAATGGGTGGAATAACCACGAAGATACATTTGAAGAAATAATAAGAAGAGAACTTTTAGTTGCACAGCAAACTATATATGTACTAAAAGAAGACAATAAAGAATTAACAAAAGCCTATTATATATTATTAAAAGAAAATGAGAGACTTAAAACAAAAAAACATTAAATTTTTATGCAGGGGATTTTACAATATTGGGAACAACTAATATTTTTTCTAGGTGCTTTAGTTGTAGCCGTTAAATTACATACCGAAGTAACTACATTAAGAAAAGATGTCAATAAGTTAGAAGAAGACTGTAAAAGTGCAAATGAAAAAATACAAAATAATTTTGTAAGTTCAGTAAGAACTGAAAGTTCAGTAAAAGAAACAGAGAAAAAAATAGAGTCTTTGTTTCAACTACATAATAAAAAGGATAATTAATGGAAACATTTACCGACAGACTAAGAGAGGAATTAAAAATAGATGAAGGATGTAAATACGAAATATATTTGGACCACCTTGGCTTACCTACGTTTGGCATCGGACATCTCGTTACTGAAAGAGACCCAGAATACCAAAAAGAAGTGGGAACAGTGGTGGATGAAATTAGGGTTAACGAAGTCTTTGAACAAGATATCCAAGTAACAGTTGATGAATGTAAAATATTATTTGTTGATTGGACTAATCTTCCAGAAGAGGTAAAATTAATTACAGCTAATATGATGTTTAATATGGGCAGACCAAGACTATCTAAATTTAAAAAGATGATACAGGCTATTAAAGATGGTGATTGGTTAGAAACTGCAAACCAAATGAAAGATTCAAGATGGTACAAACAGGTAACAAATCGAGCAGACAGACTTATATCTCGTATGAAAGCAGTAGGCTTGAGTTAAAAAAACAAAAAATAAGAAAAAAACACATAGAAAACTTAAAAGAGTTTTTTAAACCTAGAGAAAGAAAGTTTATAAAACATGGCTAGAAAATTAACTGAAAGACAGCAAAAATTTATTGATGCACTATTTGCAGAAGCAAATGGCAATATTAAAGATGCTAAAATTATCGCAGGGTATTCACCTAATACAAACAATCAAGAAATAATAAAAGGGATAAAAGACGAAATATTTGAAGCTACGCAACTATACATGGCTAGTAATGCACCTCGTGCAGCAATGGCTATGGTGGGTGGATTAGTTGATCCTACAGAATTAGGTATACGAGATAAAATGACGGCAGCCAAAGAATTACTAGATAGAACAGGTTTGATAAAAACAGAAAAGGTTCAAGTAGAAGCATCAGGTGGTGTTATGCTTATGCCTACTAAAAAACCTGTAGAAGACGATGACTAGAAGTGCAGGTAAGTGGGAATTACCACAACCAACAGATATAAAAGAAGAGGATGAGTGGATTTCTATTCCACGAATTGCAAGAACAATACCTTTTGGTTATGTGCAAGATAAAGATGATTCTTATATACTAAATCCTGTACAAGAAGAATTAGATAAATTAGAAATTGCAAGAATTTATATAAAACAGTATTCTTACAGGGAAGTAGCTAATTGGCTTACAACACAAACAGGCAGGTATATATCACACGTAGGATTAAGAAAAAGATTACAGCATGAGCAGAAACGTAAGAACACAGTTAGAAGCCTACGCAAGTGGGCAGAATATGCAGAAAAGGCGATCTTCAAAGCGAAAGAAATCGAAGAAACTAGAACAGGAGCAAAAACCTACACTAACTAACACTATAGTTGAGGGTGTTGAAAAACCTACTATTGAAGAACAAAATATAGTATTTGCACCTAACAAAGGTCCTCAAACAGAGTTTCTTGCTGCATCTGAAAGAGAAGTTTTATATGGTGGTTCAGCAGGTGGTGGCAAGTCGTTTGCTATGTTAGCTGATCCTCTTAGATATATGGGTCATCCACAGTTTAGTGGATTACTTTTAAGACATACTACAGAAGAACTAAGAGAACTTATATTTAAATCTCAAGAGTTATACCCAAAAGTATGGAAGGGTATAAAGTGGTATGAAAGAAAAATGCAATGGGTAGCACCATCAGGTGCAAGATTGTGGATGTCTTATCTTGATAGAGATGAAGATGTTATGCGTTATCAAGGTTTGGCTTTTAGTTGGATAGGCTTTGATGAATTAACACAATGGGGAAGTTCTTTTGCTTGGAATTATATGCGTTCACGTTTACGTTCTACAGCACCTGACTTGCCAATATTTATGAGAGCAACAACTAACCCGGGTGGCATAGGACATCATTGGGTTAAGAAAATGTTTATTGACCAAGCACCTTATGGAAACGCATTTGATGCAACAGATATTGAAACAGGAGAAATTCTTAAGTACCCTGCAGGACATAGAAAAGCAGGAAAATCCTTATTTAAACGGAGATTTATTCCTGCAAGATTATCTGATAATCCATACCTCGCAGAAAGTGGAGACTATGAAGCAATGCTACTTTCCCTTCCTGAACAACAGAGAAGACAACTCTTGGAAGGTGATTGGGATATTAAAGAAGGTGCAGCATTTACTGAATTTAACAGGGATATACATGTTGTTGAGCCTTATAGTATCCCTAACAATTGGGTTAAGTTTCGTGCTTGTGACTATGGTTACGGCAGTTATTCAGGGGTTGTTTGGTTTGCTGTTTCACCTGCTGAACAACTTGTGGTATATCGTGAACTTTATGTATCAAAGGTTCTTGCGACAGACTTAGCAGATATGGTTTTAGATTTAGAATCAGGTGATGGTAATATGAAGTATGGAGTATTAGACTCTAGTTTATGGCATAAAAGAGGTGATACAGGTCCTTCACTAGCAGAACAAATGATTATACGAGGTTGTAGATGGAGACCATCAGATAGAAGTAAAGGTTCTCGTGTATCAGGTAAGAACGAGTTGCATAGAAGATTACAGGTAGATGAGTTTACAGAAGAACCAAGATTAGTGTTTTTTAATAACTGTGTAAATTTAATATCACAAATACCTGCAATACCATTGGATAAGAAAAATCCTGAAGATGTAGATACTAAATCTGAAGATCACTTATATGATGCATTAAGGTATGGCATTATGTCAAGACCTAGATTTAGTATATTTGATTATGATCCTATGGGTACTCCCACAAGTAGTATGCCTATAGCAGATACAACATTTGGATATTAAGGAAAAATTATGGCAGAAGAAGAAATTATTATCGAAGATGAAGCTATATCTTTAGAAGATGGTAAAGATACACAAACAGATGAATCAGGCATAATACCATTTATAATGGAAAAATATCATCGTGCTGATAAATACAGAGAAAACGATGAATCAAGATGGTTACGTTCTTATAGAAACTACAGAGGTATCTATGGTTCAGACGTACAATTTACAGAAGCAGAAAAATCTAGAGTTTTTATAAAAGTAACTAAAACAAAAACACTTGCTGCTTATGGACAAATTGTAGATGTATTGTTTTCTAATAATAAATTTCCTTTAAGTATAGAACCTACGGAACTACCTGAAGGTGTAGTAGGAGATGTACATTTTGATCCAAAACAACCAGATGAACTTAAAGAACCTGAAGAATTACAATCTCCTTATGGATATGCTGATGATGGTAAAAAATTACCTGCAGGTGCTACAGAAAGAAGTTTAAAAGAACAACTAGGTCCTTTAAAAGAAAAGTTATCAGATATAGAAGGTTTAAAAGAGGGTGCAGGAACAACACCAACATCTGTAACTTTTAGTCCTGCAATGATTGCAGCAAAAAGTATGGAAAAGAAAATACACGATCAATTACAAGAGTCAGGTGCTAATAAACATTTAAGAAGTACAGCTTTTGAAATGGCATTGTTTGGCACAGGTGTAATGAAAGGACCTTTTGCTATAGATAAAGAATACCCTAATTGGAATGATGAGGGTGATTATAGTCCTTTATTTAAAACAGTTCCACAAGTTAATCATGTATCTGTTTGGAATTTTTATCCTGATCCTGATGCAAACAATATGGATGAGGTAACATACGTTATTGAAAGACATAAAATGTCAAGAAGTCAACTACGTAGTTTAAAAAGAAGACCTCACTTTAGAGATAGCGTAATAGAAGATGCAATAGAGGAAGGAGAAAATTATACTAAAGAATCTTGGGAAGATGATTTAGCAGACTATGCACCTGAATATGGAATTGAAAGATATGAAGTTCTTGAGTATTGGGGTATGTGTGATACCGATATGTTAGAAGAACAGAATGTAGAAATACCAAAAGAATTACGAGACTTTGATGAACTACAAATAAATGCATGGATATGTAACGGTAAACTATTACGTATGGTTCTTAATCCATTTAAACCTGCTAAGATACCTTATGTAGCTGCACCTTATGAACTTAATCCATATTCATTTTTTGGTGTGGGTATAGCCGAAAACATGGATGATACACAGACATTAATGAATGGATTTATGAGAATGGCTGTAGATAACGCTGTGTTATCAGGTAATATGTTAATAGAAGTAGATGAAACTAATTTAGTTCCGGGACAGGACTTGTCTGTATATCCGGGTAAAATATTTAGAAGACAAGGTGGAGCACCGGGTCAAGCTATTTTTGGTACGAAGTTTCCAAATGTGTCAAATGAAAATTTACAGTTGTTTGATAAAGCAAGACAGTTATCAGATGAATCAACAGGATTGCCATCATTTGCTCATGGACAAACAGGTGTCACAGGTGTGGGTAGAACTGCAAGTGGTATATCTATGTTAATGAATGCAGCAAGTGGTAGTATAAAAACAGTTATTAAAAATGTTGATGACTATTTGTTAAGACCTTTAGGTGAAGGTTTATTTAGATTTAATATGCAGTTTGATTATAACTCTGAAATAAAAGGTGATTTAGAAGTTAAAGCAAGAGGAACAGAAAGTCTAATGGCTAACGAAGTTAGGTCACAAAGACTGATGCAATTTTTACAAGTTGCAGCAAATCCTGCTTTAGCACCTTTTGCTAAGTTTCAATATGTTATAAGAGAGATTGCTAAGTCATTAGACCTTGATCCTGATAAGGTAACAAACAACATGAATGATGCAGCAATACAGGCAGAACTAATGAAGGGCTTCCAACAACCTATGCCACAACAACCACCACAGCAACAAGCACCTGCAGGAGCAGACCCTAGCGATCCAACAGGAGCAGGTGGTGGAACAATAGGAACAGGACAAGCACCTATTCCGGGAGAACAAGGATTTACAGGAGTACCTCAAGACAGTGGACAAGCAAATACTCAGCAAACTGAAACCGTTGGTGAACAACAACCACCAATGGGAAGCGTTCAGTAACTATATAGAACAATTAATAGTACAACAACATAAAGCATTAGAACAATCTGATAATAGTATTTTAATGTATAGATCACAAGGTGCAATAGCATCTTTACGTAGACTTAAATTATTAAGAGATGAGGTAAATGGCTAGTCCATCACAAGAACAAATACGTGCACAAATAAATAAACTTTTGCCTGAATATGCTCTGGGTGGTAAATTTGCAAGAGGAGAACAAGGTTCTTTTAAAGATTTTGCTAAAAAACAAGCAGAAGGAATGAAGAAAGCAGGTATTGGGGTTGCTGTAGGCACAGCAGCTATACCTTCTGATTTATTAGAATTAAATAAACTTGTAAATGATTTAGCAATAAACTATGGTTCAAAAAACATATCTGCTATTGCAACATCTGTACAACCACAGATAGATTTTTTACAACAAAAATTTGGTAGGGCTAAATTTGATCAGATGTTAAATTCAATAGGTATACCTTCAAATGCTAGTGATCCTGCACAAATGACAGGAGAAATAATTAGTGGATTTATTTCAGGTAAAGCATTAGTTAAGGGATTACAAACAGGAATAAAAAAATCTTTACCAAAAGAAGAAGTTAGTATTAAACCAAAAAAAGAAAAAGTTAGTATTAAAATTAAAAAAGAAAAATTAAAACCTACAACAACATATACAAAAAATGTATATCATTTAGGTAAAGGAGAAATAGAAGGAGATAAGTTTAATTTAATGGGTGAATCTGATTTTGGAATACATGTAGGTACAAAAGGACAAGCAGATACTGTAAATATAATGAAATATAGAGTAGCAGATGTTACAAATAAACCTACTTTAGAACTTGAAGGAAAAGATATAAAAGCTATAGGACAAAGAACCTTTCCTTTAAAAATTGCAGATGATTTAAAACCTGCTCGTGTTCCTGATGTAGGATTATTTTATAGTCCTCAAAATTGGTTAAACAATATAACTGTTGCATCTAATGATAAACCAATGATGGATTTTATGACACAAACAGCCGAAGCCATGATAAGTTTAAAAAATAAACCAAAAGTAGAATACGAAGGTGTAACATATTTTATGTCTGATGATGCAGCAGAAATGGCTGTAAAAAACTACGACCCAAAAATAAAACAATCAATGGTAACAGAAAAAATGGATGAGAAATTATGGAAAGATTTAGTTCTTAGTGCATTAAAAGAACAAGCTAGACGTAAAGAAAATAAGATTGTTAATTTCGAAGATCGTAAAATATGGTTTGATAAAATAAAAAAGATAGCAAATAAAAATGGATATGATTCTTATATTTACAAAAATACAAGAGAAGAGGATAAATTAGATATGTTTGCAGATAGCTATATGCTATTAGAACCAGATCAGGTTAAATATAAATTTAGTGAAACAAAAACAAAAGGTGATCCTAGATTAGATAGATACAAAGGTGGTATGATATGAGTTTACAACAACAAATGAGCCTATTTCAAGAAGGTGGATTAGAACAAGATGGTGGCACAGTTGATCCTGTATCAGGCAACGAAGTACCTGTAGGTTCTGCACAAGAAGAAGTTAGAGATGATATACCTGCACAACTAAGTGAAGGCGAGTTTGTCTTTCCTGCAGATGTAGTTAGGTTTATAGGTTTAGAAAAACTTATGATGATAAGACAACAAGCTAAAGCAGGTCTTAAACGTATGGAAGAAATGGGTCAAATGGGTAACTCAGAAGAAGCTACAATGCCTGATGATGTGCCTTTTACTATAGACGATTTAGATATAGAAAATGAACCAACAAAAATGCAAACAGGTGGAGATGTAAATCCTAATACAGGAACTTACACAGTAGACTCAAAATTTAAAAGAACACCAAGAACGATAACAGGAGTATTTCCACCTCAAAAGCCATCACCAAACCCACCTAAAAAGTCACCACCACCATCAAATGAAGAAGCTAAATTTTATAACCAACCAAAAGAAGGTGATCCTGAACCTGAAACACCTGCAACATACGAAGAGTTAATAGGAACAAAACCATATAAATATGATGAATTACGTAAGTTTGTAGGACCTAATGGCGAGATACAGTATGTTGCATATAAAGATGGTGAACCTTTACCTGCATACCAAGATAAGGTTGAAGAATTATTAGAAAAAGGTTTTACTATGGAAGACCCTGATGCTGTGGAAGAAACAGCACCTAAAGAAACTACTGTTGAAACAACTAAAGTAACTGAAGATAGAGAAGGTGATGCAACGTCTCCTAAAAATATGAGAGAAAGAGAAAATACAACAATAAAAAGTTACGTAGATACTATTCAAAGAGTTATGAAACAAAAAGGATTAAGTGCAGAAGAAGCTGTTCAGTTTATTAAAGATGGTAAGTATACAGTAATGGGAAGACCTGTTCCGGGATTTTTATTTCCTAGCATTAAATTAGCCAATCAAAATTTAAATAATCCAAGTCCTTACACTATACTAGACCCTGATAATTTTGATAAATCAGGTAATCAAATTTCATTTACAGATTTTAGTTTAGAAGATGCAGCTAAAATAGCAGCAGGTGGTTTTGAAGACGAAGAAGAAGGATATCCAACAGGCACAACTTTTACTTCAAGTGTAAAACCTGCAGAAGTTACAACAGCAAAAGTAGGCAGTACATTATCAGGTACAACAAATGTAGGCAGTGCATCTATTATTCCTGCTACTGTAAGTGATTTTCAATTAGGTGTTCCTACAGCATCTCAAATTGCAGGAGGTGCAAGTGGAACAGCTATACAAGACCCATCTCAAATAGACCCTGCATCTTTAGATAAAACTGAAACTACATCAGGAGTAACAATACCAAAAGTAGAAATACAAAAATCACCACCAATGGGTCAAACTGATGATGAATTTTATAGAACTAAAAAAATTAAAACAGAAAACGAAATGACTGATGATGAATTATTTAATAAAAAGTTACAAGAAGAACAAAATAAAGTAGAAGCTGACATAGCTAGAAAAAAAGTAATACAATTAGCTGCAGAAAAAGCACAACAAGATGCTGCAGCTAAAGCATATTTAAAGCAATTAGAAGATAAAGCACAAAGAGAACAAGAAAAGGCAGATAGAGAAGCGGCACAAGCGGCACGAGATTCAAGAACAGAAGAACAAAAAGCAGAAGTTTCTAGGTCTAAAAGAGAAGGTGGACAAGGATATGTTCGTGCAAAAGGTGGTTTAATGAATAAATCTAAAAAATCAAAGAAAAAAGTTATGAAGCGTGGTGGGTTAGCTTCTAAAAAATAACCTGCATTGATGGCTACTTATCCCCCAACTAACTGGCTACGATAACCCCAAAGGAGAAAATTATGGCTGAAGCTATAGTACAGGAAGCAACACCTAAGAAAGTTGCATTTATGAGTAAACCTTCTAATGTAGAAGAAAGAATAAAGAAGGATGAAGAAGAACTAAAAAAAATGATGGAACAGGAAAAAGAACCTGAACTAAAAGAAGAAGAGAAAGAAGAAGAACCTAAAAGTGCCGAAGAAAAAACATTTAAAAAAAGGTATGGCGATTTAAGAAGACATTCTCAGCAAAAAGAAAAAGATTTGCTATTGAGAGTAGAAGAACTTTCTAAACAATTATCTGAAGCAACGAAAAAAGAAATTAAACTACCTAAGACAGAAGAAGAGTTAGAAACTTGGGCTAAAGAATATCCTGATGTTGCTGCAATGGTTGAAACAATTGCTATTAAGAAAGCAAAAGAAACTTCAAAACAATTAGAAGAAAGAGTAAAAAGCATTAATGAGTTACAATTAAATGCTACAAAAGAAAAAGCAGAAGCAGAATTAATGAGAATACATCCTGATTTTGCTGACATAAGAGATAGTGATGACTTTCACGAGTGGGCAGAAGAACAGCCTAAATGGGTTCAAGATGCATTATATGACAATGACAATGATGCACGATCTGCTGCTAGAGCAATAGATTTATATAAAGTTGATAAAAATATTATTAACAAACCTAAAGCTAATAATGATGCTGCGAAAGTTGTAAAAACTAAAAATAATAGAGCAGAACCTGACATTGATGAATCTAAAAACTTTTTTAGAGAGTCTCAAGTAGATAAAATGTCACCTGAACAATACGAAAAAAATCAAGAAAAGATAATGGAAGCTATCAGAAGTGGTAAATTTATCTATGATTTATCAGGCTCTGCAAGATAAATATAGTTGACAAACAATAATTTATGTGTATAACTATAGTATATAAATGCAATTAATAACTTAATTGTATTTTTTCGCAAATATAAAGATATTAGACCTACTCTGTCTAGTAAAAGCCCAACTTATCTGTACAAATAATGTTGCACCTTTGAACAATAGACCTCAAATAAATTACATATTTTGCATTTGTAAGTAGTAAAAATAGGAGAAACTACTATGGCGTTTAAAACGGCTGCTGGATATGGTAATCTACCTAACGGTAATTTCTCACCTGTAATATATTCGAAGCAGGTTCAACTAGCATTCAGAAAAAGTTCTATTGTAGAAAGTATTACTAATTCTGATTACTTTGGTGAAATCTCTGCAATGGGTGATACTGTTAAGATTATTAAAGAACCAGAAATCACAGTCAAGGAATATGCTCGTGGTACAAATATTCAACCACAAGACCTTGATGACGAAGACTTCAGCTTAACTATTGATCAAGCAAACTATTATGCTTTTAAGATTGATGACATAGAAGAAGCACATAGTCACGTAAACTTCTCTCAACTCGCAAGTGACAGAGCAGGTTACAGACTAAAAGACCAATATGACCAAGAAGTTCTTGGTTATTTATCAGGATTTGCACAATCCTCAATCAACTCCGTAGCGAGTTCAGCAAACTCAACTGTAAATGGTACAAAAGCTGTATCAACTGCAGGTTCTGATGAATTGCTAACAAGCATGAAGTTGAGAAAAGATAGTTTTGGTAACATCACCACATCAAGTGCTGGTGACCACTCTATCCCATTAGCACCACGTATGCCCGGTGCTACTGCACAAGCAACTGCTACTGCTACACCATTGCAAGTTATTGCAAGAATGGGCAGACTGTTAGATACACAATTTGTAGACACAGACGGTAGATGGCTTGTGTTACATCCAACTTTTATTGAAGTTCTAAAAGATGAAGACTCAAGACTTCTCAATGCAGACTTTGGTGAATCAGGTGGATTAAGATCAGGACTTTCTGTAGGCAAGTTACATGGTTTTGATGTTTACTCATCAAACAATTTACCTGCCGCTGGAACAGGTCCGGGAACTACAGGTTCAGCAAACCAAAACACTAACTATGGTGTTATCGTTGCAGGACACAGTTCTTCAGTAGCTACTGCTGAACAAATCAATAAAACAGAAACTTACAGAGACCCT
>TARA_R100001443_G_scaffold20454_3_pt1 | contig 10711 bp, 16 predicted proteins | sample TARA_R100001443 | Tara Oceans TARA_R100001443 (sample SAMEA2622142) | marine metagenome | biome: marine biome (ENVO:00000447); feature: deep chlorophyll maximum layer (ENVO:xxxxxxxx); material: "saline water (ENVO:00002010), including plankton (ENVO:xxxxxxxx)" | depth 50 m
AGTAGCTACATCTTGTTGATGTTGTGCTTGTGCTAATGGGCTAGAAGATTGTATTTTAATCTCTCTACCATTTATTGTAGGTATTTTAATCCTACCTTGTTTTTTAAGTATATAAACTACTCTTTGTAGTACAGGTGCTACCATTTCCGACTGTAATCTGCCGAATGCAGCGCCTATTTGTCTTGATAAATCTGCTTGTCTTTCAGCTACCTCAGTAGCAGACATAGGAGTTTTTTCATTAGGATTGCCTAACATATCGTTATATAAGGCTTTTTTAATATTGGTTCTCATATCATTAAGTACTAAATCAGATATATTAAAATTACCAGATGGAGCTACTGGAGTAAGTCCTTGTGACCCAGCAGCCTTTGGTATAATAGTTCCAGGTATTAGTTGTATATTATCTACATTAATAACTCCATCATCTTCTACCTGATACATACCTGATATAGACATTTGAGCATTTTCTAATATTAATTCTACTACTAAGTTTGCAGTTTTAATTGCTGGTAAAGCTAATTGTAATGGTCCACGACCATAAGTTTCCCCAGCACATTTACTCCATCTATAAATAATATAAGGATTTGAGCCAATTCCTTTAAATGTTTCTTCGTATATTTTTGTTTCAAATTCTTTTGTAATAGCACAAAATCTATACTCTTCTTCTTTTGTGTTGTAATAATTTCTATAAACTATTTCAATAACTTCGCATTCTTTATCAGGATTTTTGCCCATTTCAGTCATAATTTTTTCATCAAAAGTACCTTTTGGATAAGCTACCGGCATTTCAGACATTTTTATCATTCTTCTTCTAAAAATATGATCTACTTTATCATCGTGTCCAGATGTCATACAAACATGAGGAAGTGGTACAGCTTTAAAATTGACTGGGTTCATTGCATCTCCCTCTTCAACGAGCAAAACACCTGTACCTAATGCACAATCTAAGAAAGATTCATGTACTTCTTGTGAAAAGTTTGAGTTTTGAAGTATCTCGAATACATAATCTGTTACTTCATCTAACATTAGATTAACTTCTTTTTCAGTTTCTTTTGGTATTTCACTACCAGCTACAAAATCAGCCCATCTAGCATAGTTTGGTACAATTCCAGACTGTAATCTTGAAGCAAACTCTTGTACGCCTACTACTGCTGTTTCATCAAATATACGATCTGTACGTTTTCTTCCTGGAGTTTCTGTGTAAAAACTCTCTCTTTGTGGTAAAGCATATTCATAACATTCTTCGAATGTACCATTCCATTGATCTTTTACAGACTTAGCGTGTTCATATCTCTTAAGCAATTGCTTAACAGGAGAGTCCATGTAGTTAATTTGTGGTTCGTAAATACTTTCTACTGGCATTATGCACCTAGTGTTTTCTTACTCATTAATGATGGTTCAAGTGCAAAGCCTCTACCTCCTCTACTACCAGACAATAAAGAACGTCTACCACGAGTACCGTATGTAGCAGCAACTCTTTGTTCGTATTGTTCTTGTTTTAGATCAGCAGTTTCTCTTTGAAGCTGTAATCTTTCTCTTCTTCGCTTTTCTTTTGCTTGCTCTTCAATACGAGGATCTGGTGGTGGTGGTGGCGGTGGTGCCTTTGGTCCTCCTCCGAAACTACACATTTTATCTTCTCCTTTCATAAACGCTTTTAGATTTCATATCAAAAACGTTAAAATCTCTTTTTGCTACTCTAGGTGTAGCAGTTTTTTGACCAATGGTCAATGATCTACCCTCCCCAGCACCCAATAACAGATACTGCAAAGCATCATGTATATGGGAAAACCTATTTTTGTTAGGTTTCTCATCATATCTTTCCCCTGATACTTGGAGTCTACGATAATGATATCCACCATCAAATCCTTTAATTAGATTTATACATTTAGGGTCTATCAATATTCCAGATTCTCCATCTATCATTCTCTGCAATGTAGCATTAACACTCTCTAATCGCAACGTAACATCGTTAGAATGTGTTGGTCTGGCATTAATTCCACGTCCTCTAAGTATTTGAAATGGTGTAGATTCGTCTGTTTGCGCTCTATGATCGCCAGCTGGATCGCCAAATATAACAAAATTTCTAGGTAAGTATTCTGCCATTTTTTGTTTAATAAGATCACTGAAGCGTAATATACCCATATCTTCAGCTACTAATTCATCAATAATAAGCCATCTGCCTCTAACTCTTTGTCCAAATACACAAGCTGGTGTTAATCCAAAGTCAATTCCTACATAGATAGGAGTTTCTTTCATAATAGCTACATCTGATTTAGCAACATGAATATCTCTCCTAAACATTTCATAAACAGGTTTACCATCTTCAATCTGTCCTAGTTTATTTAATACATAAACATCTATCCATGATTTAGTCTTACCTCGTATAATACTTTCATAATAATTTTTGGTTAAGTTTTTACCATTCTCTTTATCTTTGTTATCTCCATATGTATCAAGTTTTCCCTCTTTATCCATAATTTCTAACATTGCTGGAGGCTGATTAAAGAATCTCCATGTATCTGGCTTAACTAACATCTTAGCTTCTTGTTTAGTAATGTAATCAGGAATTATTGCTTCTCCTGATAGTATTGACCACCAATGATCTGTATCTGGAGGGTTAGTATCAGCTATAACACCATACCAGCTAGGACCACCATCACGCATACTAGGATAACGTCCAACACGCATAGTACATGCGTCAACAATTGACTTAGGTATTTCTCTTGCTTCATTAATCCACACTCCTGTCAATTCTAATGACAATAGTTTCTTAACATCATCTGGTCTATCTAGGGCTAAAAAGATAACTTCAAGTTCAATATCTCCTTTTTTAATCATATGAGTATAAGGCACAGACCAAGCAAAGTTTCCCCAATGTTCTTCTTCAAACCAGTCTAGCCAAGTCTTAATAGTAGTAGTTTTAAGCTGTGGGTTAGTATTACGAATAACAGCCCATCTAGATTTTCGCTTACCATCTGGACCTTTTTTTTGTTCTAATGCTCTGCGCATTACTTCAATGCAACAGCTTACAGATTTGCCGGAACCTACTGGTCCTCTCAATCCTCTAAAGAAAGATTCATCTTTCATAAACTGTTTTAATATTTCGCCGTCTGGCTTATAGGTTAACGATGTCATGTTCTACTGCTAGTTTGTAAAGCTTCTCTAAAGTCAAAGGATTTAAAGATTCTAATACTCTTTCAGCCTCTCTATCAGTAATTGCTTCTTTGGGTAAGTCTTTCATATGGCTCATCTTAACAGCCATAACTAATTTTTTCATAGCTGGTTTATTATACTTCCTAAGTTTTTCTATAGAATGAGCCATTATTTCTTAGGTTTTTTAGGTTTATTTCTATTAAAATATCCAGCAAATAATTTTCTTAAAGCAGCAGCATCAACATTAGGTTCTTTCGATCTATTGACTGGGCTATAAGGACCTCCAAATTTTTTATATGCACCTACATTTTTTCTTGTACCTGTGCCTCCTACTTTAGTCATTGCTGCTCTAGCTACATCAATATCTCCTTGTTTAAGACCTTTTTTAAGTGTTATTTTGCCAACGTTACTAGCATCTTTTCTGAATTCCCTTCTTAATAAGGCTACTCCATAATCGTCCATTAATGGTATACCAGATCCAATATTGGTTATTATTTTATTATCTAATCCTTTGGTCTTACTGCTCTTAGCTAGAAATCTTATATAGCTTAATGCTCTTGATGTTGGGGTTTGTTTAATTATATTTTCTGTTTGTATTATATTTTTTGTAGCATCTCTACCAACAATATTTTGATATTGGACACCTACATTCCTTGAAAACGGATTATCTACAAAAATACCTTTACCTGTCTTTCTATCTTTAGCATATGTGTATTTAGCAACAGTAGACAATGCATCAGCTTTATCTAATGTTTCTTGTGGAGTATCAATCTTAGTAACATCTGTACCTCCAGATCCTTTTTTTGCTAGCTTAGTAGTTGCTTTTGTTGCTTTAACATCTGTTACTTTTACACTTGGAAAAAATCTTTTAAGGTATCTTCTTAGTACAGTTTCAGCGTTTGTTGTTACTTTTGCTTGAGTTTTATTACTAGTGCTTCCTCTTATTTCAGTAAGAATTTCAGGAAATTTTGTACCCCAATGTCCTTTATCTTGTCTATGAGTTAATGTTGTACTGCCTGTTTCTTTAAGTTTTGCTAATGCTTTAGGATTTTGTTTAAAAGATTCCTTTATTAAATCTTTCATTAGTTGATCACTAATATTTTTATTTACCTTACCACCTCTTATTTTAACGCCCTCTTTCCATTGTCTAGAATAAATAGCTTCATCAAATTTTCCAGTTTTTAAAGTTTGATAAGCTTGTTCTACTGTTTTATATTCTTTTCCTTGATACTTAAAAGGTCTCAATGCTAGATTACTTAATGCTTTATTTTCACCAGAACTCCACCAAATATTACTAGATGATGCTTTACTAGTTTTAGCTGGCATAAAAAATTCTGTATATGGATCTCCACGTTTTTCAGCATCTTTAATCTCTCTTCTTACACCAGTTGCAACCGCTCTCCTTTCTGCTATAGCTTGTACCTCATCAATTTTTATATCTTTAGTATAGGCACCTGTTCTCTGGACATCTCTTTTAACACTTTCTCGATATAAACGTTGTGTATCTGCAATATTTCTTCTAGTTCCTTTAGAACCTGTTCGTTGATAATTATAAGATTGGACATTAACTTTTGCTGGAGTGTAATCTCCTTTAACATCAAATACTACTTTACCTTTTGATAATGGATCTGTAGTTGCTTCTTTGATATAGGTTTGTTTATCTTTTCTAACTTTGCCTACACTTTTATCAATTACTATTGCGCCTTTTGCTTTGAGTAATGTAGGAGCACCTCTTAATAGGTAGGATTGAGCTAAATCTCCTAGAGGCTCATAATTGCCCTTTTTTGCCTCTTTTGCAGCATCATATCCTACATATCCTAGTGTTCCAATATTGGCTGTTTTTAGTAGCTTAGGGATTGCTTTACGAGCTATTGTTCTAAGAGCAGCGCCAGCAATAATTGGGATAAGTGGTAGTGGCATAATTTATCCTTGTTGGTCAATAAGTCCTTTAGCCATTTCTGTTGCAGCTTCTCTAGAATGACCTCTAAGCATTTTCATTTCAATATAGTCTTTAACTCTGCGATTACGATTGGATCTTTTTTCTTTAGCTTCTATAGCAAAAATTTTTTTAGCTTTACGGATGTTTTTTTCAATACTCATTTCTTTTTTAAAATATTATATGACGATTGAGGTGTATATACTTGAAGAAGCGTTGTACCTCCTATGCCTAGTCCTGTTATAGCTCCAGCTTTGGTTATTTTGCTACCAACTGAATGAGCTTTTAAAGCTGACTTTAGAGCATTTTTTTTATTGAACAAGAATTCTTTATGATTTGCTTTTAAAGAGCGATCAAGAATTTTAGTAAATTGTGTCACTTTTGCCATTTTTTGATACTTATCAGGACTATCTGGTAACTTTTTTAAATTTTTAAAAACTTCTCCAGCCTCTGCTGAACCTTTCTTAATAGTTTGTAGATTCTTTTGAGCTTGTTGTCCAGCTTTCAATTTATACATATTCTTAGTTGATTTGACAGCTGTACTGAGTCCTTTTATTAGCCCATAGCCTAATCTAGCGGCTCGCACGGCTGGTATCAAACTAATTGCATCAATTGCTAATGATGTTGGGTTTGCTACGTAATGATCTTTTACTCTTGTTAATAAAGATTTTTGTGACATTATTTTTTCTTCTTCTTCATTGGCATCTTAGACTTCTTCATAGGCGGTCTGCCTTTCTTAGATCCATATGTTCCTTTTCCCATTGGCATATCTACTCTCCTATTCTAGTTTACTCTCGCTACTTAAAATTTTTTTTAAGCGCATCAATTACTTCTCTCTCTTTATACCACGAGGTGTCAAGGGTTGTGAAGTACTTTTTGAGGAAATAACGTGAGGATGGGACTATCTGTGACTACGACGGACAGGTTTTTAAACCCCCTACTAACTTAGGTCAATGTTAATACTAAAGTTCCCATCTATAAGATGTTGGTGCTTATCTGGAGCCTTAAATCCAGCACGGTCTAAGATATCCTTGCTAGCTTCAAGACGTACATACTCTGAGTTCGCACCATCAGATAGATTAACAATGGTATTGATAGCCTTAGTACTGCCTAGTGCTATCTTCTTCTGTACTTGTTGCATCATGTACGCTTGTACCTCTGGTTTATGTAGCATCCTAGAGGCAGATACACGGCTAGACACACCCTTGTATCCAGCGAGCTTTGACGCCTCTGTTATAGTACATCCCTTAGCTACGATAGTATCTACAAGTAGCTTTGCTTTATTGCTTATAGCCATTGTTTATATATAACAGAGTCGGCAATATTATTCTATTTCTTTTTTTTGTGCGAGCAAGCTCGCTGTCCAACCAAGTTGGGGTTTTTTTTTCTCAATGCTATGTAATTTATCACACGTCTGCGGTGTGTCAAAACAAAGTGAATCGACGCAATCTCTTTGTCTTGTTTTTGTTTGCGTCGGTTTTGACACATCCTCAAAGTGTGATAGCTACTGTCTTGCATTGAGTAAATAAAACTCTTTGTAATTAAATAAATAACGACGCTCAGCGTCAGGAGTTCATTATGAACAACGAAAAAGTAAATAAACTGGTTGATATTATACTCAAAGAGTCAGAACTAGACCAATTAACTGGTCAAGATGACATCAGAATATATGTTCTTAACGCTGTTGAGAATATGTATGCGAGACTCTTTGAGAGAAATTTTAGCATATGTAATAATCTTGATAAGCCTCAGACCGACGCTTATGGTAAACCCATAGTCAGAAGATATTCGGCTAATCAAGATAGATTGCATGCTAATGCTCATATGCAACGAAACAAAATGCTAGAACTTGGTATTGATGTCATTGCACAAGAGTGTCGAGCTGATCTTGATAGCAGATACAAAAAAGTAAGCTAGTTATCTAGCAAGTAGCAGAGTCACTTTATGTGGCTCTGTTACACCAGGCAAACCCTTGCCAAATGTCCATAAAGGGATCGGCAAATGAATTCCGTATTTATGATTAATATGGTAGAATATAAATAGAAAATAAGGAGACAATTATGTTATTTGAAAGAGTAGAAGTATTAGGTTACTTGAAAGAAAAAATCACAAAACTTAAAGAAGAATGTTTAGAACAATTACCATATGAACACAAGACTACAACTCTTGATTCAAATGCAAGATGTTCACTTTCATATCATCAAGGTTATCGAGATGGCGTTGAGAGATCGCTTGCCTGGGTACGAATGTGTTATACCACCGACCGTGATCGTTTGCAAGATGAAGAAGATCAGATGTACTTAGACCATTTGAGAAGAAGATGTCTTGAGGCAAATGATATGAGTAAAGAAGATTGTATCAAATATCTTAAAGATAAAGGATTGTGGAAATACCCGAAATAAGAAACTGCCAGACTGACTGAGTCTGGAGTATCTGTGGGATAGATAGGTGAATTGCAAAAAGTCACAGGCATTTATAAGTCCTTGTCCTTAAGTTGCAGGCTTATCTATCCTTAATAAACTAACAAACAGGAGAAATAAATATGAAACTAATAACAGAAACACAAATGAAAAAGCTGATAGATAATCATCAAAAACAAGATGGTAGTAAATCATTCAAAGCTGTAGTTAAGTTATTCAATCCAGTTGGTATAGGTACATGGTACTTATCAGAATTAGATCCAGATAACAATATAGGATTTGGAGTTTGTGACCTTGGATGTCCAGAGATGGGTTCAGTATCCATTGATGAAATCAAGAGCATAGATTTACCACTTGGTTTGACGATTGAAAGAGATAAGTTCTTTAAAGAGAATGAATATACATTAGAGGAATGTCTAGCATTCTGTAAGTAAACTTATCTGGGATAGGCAAGTTGGACAACATACGGTATGAAAAATGACGTCTCAAAACAATACTTGCCTATCCTTAATAAATTAATAGGAGATGTAAATGGAACAAATAACAATATTTGGTAACGTTGAGTGTGAACGTGTAAAAGCAATAAAAAGTCTTAAAGTTTATGACAGAAAAATCAAAACTTATGGAACAGATTGGATATATGTTCAACCGAAGCTTAAAAAAAGAAAACATATGTTTACTTATGCTTATTGGTACAACGTAAAAACAAAAATGTTAATGGCTATTCCTACTGAGAAAGCTTTTTATACAATGATTGGTAAGTTTGGTATTGATGAAGCCAATAATTTATACAAAGAATTAGGTAGAATTTTTGGTCGAATAGAGTTTGGCTGGATTAGACAAAGTAAAGGTTGGTTATCTGGTCGTATATCTGGATTGAGATTAAAACATTACAGAAGAAGGAGGCATGGTCAATGGACAATGGGTATAGCACAACATAAATTTGACGGAGAAGATACAACAGATTATGAAGAAAAATTTGGAAAACCAGAGGAGGAATAACAAATGAAAATAGAAAAAAATATACCAATGCCAAGTAAATCGCATAGAAATAGTAAATATCAATTTATTGTTGATATGGAGGTTGGTGATAGTGTATTAGTAAAAAGTAAAAGTACTGCGATGTGTTTAGTTACAAGAGCAAAATACATTAGACCAGAATGGAGACTTTCAATAAGGACTATGCCAGATGGTGTTAGAGTTTGGCGGATACAGTAACGAATTCCTTACGGGCGTAAGGATGTAACAAAACAAGGAGGCAATTATGCCAGACAATAAGAAACGTATGACTCCCATCCGTGTACCAGATATGGTATGGATGAAAGAGGATATACGAGATAAGTTTACTAAACACAGACGTGTTTATGAAACTGAAAGAGACTCTCTTATCAATGAGAATCTTGATAAAGCTATACCTAAATACATCAAAGTAATGGGATGTGAAAAAGTTTTAGCTGAATTTAAGAAAGCTCATGAAGCACGTAAAGAGTTTGAGTTAACAATGCAAACTAAACTTGACATCTTACGAGCTAAAGAGGCTGAAGTTGCTATGGCAATTCAGGATAAAGTTAATGATCACATTGATAGTAATCCATCATCTACTAAAGATAATAGAAATAGAAATTCTTTTCAGATGAACCAAGGATATGGTAGTGATCATGATAGACAGCCAGATATTTATTATTTTAATAAATTTGTGGCAGAAAAATGCAGAGATGAGGCTGAGCTTGCTTATGAAAAATCAGCTAAAGGCGCAGCCTTAAAACATCTTAACGATGCAGAGAATGCCTGTATCCAAGTACTGCATAGTGGATATGACATCACAGATGCTAGAAGATTTATTGATGATGTATTCAAACAAGTAGGAATTGACAGCCCACGTGTACCTGACATTAGTCAAGGTCTAGCTTGGGATGGCAATAAATAAATAAACCATTGGGTAGGTAGATCACGGACTCTGCCTACCCTCAACAGAGAGAGGATAATATTATGGGATTTGATTTATATGGGATGAACCCAATTGAACAAGAACATGATAAACCAAACTTTAAATTGTATGAGACAGACAAAGATGCCTGGCATAAACAATATGAAGATTGGTTACAACAAGATGGTACATATTTTAGGAGTAATGTATGGTGGTGGCGTAGACTAGCTAGCTATGTTTTAGCTTGTTGCCATGATTTTATACCAGAAGATGACCATCAAGGATGGCATGAAAATGGTGGACATACAGTATCTTCACCGTTAGCTTGTAAAATAGCTCAACGTATGCAAATACACATAGACCATGGCGATGCTAAAAAACATGAAGTTTATATTATGGATAGAGTAGAAAAAGCTAAAGAACATAATAAGTTTATTGATAAACAGATGAGTGATCTATTAGCTAAGTACGATGCTAAACATTTTAATAAGCTTGAACCTGAACAGAAAAAAGAATGGGAAAAAATATATGACCAAAAAGATTGGGATTATGTTTATCCATTTACAGTAAAACACCTAGAAAGTTTTATTAAGTTCTGTAAAGAGTCTGGCGGATTCGAAATCTGTTAGACACCGGTAGGTGTAGTGTTACTCCAAGTAATTTTCATAGACACTACACCTACTACATAGTATAATCATAGTATGTATGTAGTATATATGTATTACATCTTACTTAAAACAAGGAGACTCAAATGTCAGAAATAAAAGATAAGTGGACAAAGGACATAGAAAAATTCTTAATTGGTAAGAAAATAACTCATGTTCGTTATATGTCTAAATCAGAAATGAAAGAAACAGGATGGTACAAAAATTCTATCATGATATTTTTCGATGATGGCTCATGGATTAATCCAATGCAAGATGATGAAGGTAATGATGGTGGAGCATTAGCAACATCAAGTGAAACATTACCAATCATACCAGTCATGAGACAGGAGGACTAAATGGGTAGAGTAAAAGAAATGTACTTTGATAGTATGACAGAGGATCAGTTAGAAGCTATCGAAAAGCATGATGCTGTTATGGAAGCAGCTGCTGAATATAATCAAAGACAAGATGCGCTAGATAAACAGATGTCTTTCGCAGTTAACTTTGTTAGATTCAACGAGAACAATCCTAAAATATTTCATAAGATTGTAGAGTTAGCTGATCGCCAAAGAGAGAGACGTGATCACTACAGTATAGAAATCATTATGAATGTTGTTAGGTATCACAC
>TARA_R100001443_G_scaffold53483_3_pt1 | contig 10708 bp, 7 predicted proteins | sample TARA_R100001443 | Tara Oceans TARA_R100001443 (sample SAMEA2622142) | marine metagenome | biome: marine biome (ENVO:00000447); feature: deep chlorophyll maximum layer (ENVO:xxxxxxxx); material: "saline water (ENVO:00002010), including plankton (ENVO:xxxxxxxx)" | depth 50 m
CATTAATATTAGGGGAGGTATACTCCTCCCCTGATATTTTTTATTAATTAAATTAAATTTAAATACAATGAAAAAAGTAAAAGAAAAATACGCAGATAAGGCGTATAGATTATTAAGCAGAAGAATACCGCTAACTTACATGTTAGCTTCACGAAACACAAGCAGATCCCCACTATTATGGTTTGATGAAGAGAAAGGAATTAACAGACCTCTTCGATATGCAAGAAATCAAAAGTCTCCATTTGAAGACGAACAAGATGGCAATGCAGTATTAGAACCTATAATGTTTGAGGATGGGATGTTGACTGTGCCAAGAACCAACCAAACACTTCAAAAGTTTTTATATTATCATCCTTCAAACGGAAAAGTTTATGAGGAAATTAATAATGAAAAAGATGCAGCTGAGCAATTAGCTTATGTTGAGCTTGGATTGGATGCGCAAATATTAGCTAAAAATTTAAAAGGTGATGAGCTAATAACTGTATGTAGAGTTTTAATGGGAGGAGCAGCCGATAGACTGACAACCTCTGAATTAAAAAGAGATATATTGTTATATGCTAAAGATAATCCTCAAGATTTTTTAGAAACAGTTAATGATCCTATGCTTAACTTATATGGTGATGTTGTACAATTTTTTAATAATACTTGGTTAGTTCTTAAGAACCAAGGTAAAGATGTATACTTCAATCTACCAAAAAATAAAAACAAGTTATTGTCAGTACCATTTGGTGAAGACCATTACTATATAGTGGCTTCATTCTTTCAGGGTGATGACGGTGTAGAGACTTATAAACTACTTTCAAAAAAGCTAAAAAAAGATAAATAAGGTTTCGTATCTTTGAGGTATTGTTTAACCCTTAAATTTTTTAACTATGATGAAGTATTTCAAAATTAGTTTAAGTGATGCGGACCATTTAATTCCTTTACAAAGTATATTAGGGATTGAAGTGGGGGCTGATACAGAAGTAGATATTCTTTACAATGTAAAAGGCCATGGTGCAACTGGAGCTTCTGAAGTGTTAGGTGTAAAAATCACTGCTACTACAGCAGATGATGCAGCTAAAACTAAAGAGCAATTAAATAGTATCGTTGATGCTATGGAAGATGCACTATCTACTGCGTGGACAAAACCTTTCTATGTACTTGAGCCTAAGTATGCTGTTACAGCTATTGCTCAAATAGAAGAAGAGTGGTCTGCATAGTAATCACTAACTATCAGTTATGAAAGGGGCTTAAACATTTAGGCCTCTTTTTTTTTTGCTTATATTTGTAAAAAGATTTACGAATGATTAACTCAGTTAGGAATACAGTTATGGCTGTAGCCAACAAAAATAACTACGGCTACATCTCTCCTCAAGATTTTAATTTGTATTGTTTACAAGCACAAATGGATATATATGAGGATTATTTTTATCAATACAATAATTGGATTAATAGAGAAAACGCAAGAAGTTCAGGTACAGGATATGCAGATATTATTAAAAGTTTAGAAGAAGTAATAGACACATTTTCTGCAACAGCTTATTTAGCACAACCAGTTGCTAACCAAAATAATCAATATAATTTACCTGCAGACTATTATTTGATAAATAAAATATTTTATTATCCCACTTTAAAGGTAAGCGGGACATCAACTGCTTTATCTGCTGGGACTCAATTAGTTGATTCAACTCAAACATTTACAACATCAGTTTCTGTAGGAGATGTATTAACAAATACTACAGACAATACTTCAGCATATATTACTGAAGTTAGGTCTGACACTATTTTGATTTTAAGTGAAAGCATAATGGCGGTAGGGGAAACATATAGTATATATGACCAGTACAATATTACAGAGGTTGAAAGAGTAAATCAAAATAAAATATTTTATTTAACAAGCTCTAATTTAACTTATCCTACTACGCAATATCCTGCGTATGTTTTAGGTGGAGCTAACTCAAACACTTCTCCTGGAGTGGTAGGTAATACAATTACCGTTTACCCAAACACAATAACTCAAGGCGGAGCTTTACAAACTCAATACATTAGATATCCTTTAGCTCCTAATTGGACTTATTTAAGTACATCTGGCAACGATCCAATTTTTAATCCTGGTGCAGCTGACTATCAAAACTTTGAACTACCTGCATCTGATGAGCCAAATTTAGTAGCTAAAATATTACAATACATTGGTATAGAGATAAGAGAAGAAACAGTATACAAATTTGGAGCACAAGAAGAAATAACCGATACACAAGAAACAAGTTAAGATGGCATATATAAATCAATATCAATATTATACAAACAATGGTAATGCACCAGAAGATACTAATTGGGGCTCTTATCAATATATTTCATTACAAGAAATAGTAAATAATTTTATGTTGATGTATCAAGGAAATCATGAATTGATTAATAACATAAATAGATTTCAAGTATTATTTTATGCTAAGCGTGGTATTCAAGAATTGAATTATGACGCAATGAAAGAAATTAAAATTTTACAATTAGATGTAGGAAATGAATCAAGATTTATTTTACCTGCTGATTATGTAAACTGGGTAAGAATATCACAATTTAGAAATGGTATACTTTATCCTTTAACAGAAAACATACAAACAAACTGGAGCTCCGCTTATCTTCAAGATAATAATAGCAAAATTTTATTTGATCAAGATGGAAATGTTTTAATGCCAGAAGATTCTCAAGTAGATATGAGTAGAGGAAAAGTAGGAATATATTTAAATGACAACAGTATATTTAATAATCAAGAAGGAATATGCGTAGATGGGCGCTGGTATTTTGATTATGCAATAGGCGCAAGGTTTGGTTTAAATACTGAAACAGCAAATGTAAATCCTACATTTACTATAGATAAAAAAGCAGGTGTAATTAATTTCAGTTCATTAGGCGGAAGCGCTTCCATTGTATTAGAATATGTATCTGATGGTATGGAGGGTGGAGATGATTCTAAAGTTAGTGTCAATAAATTGTTTGAAGAATTTATATACGCATATATTAAGTATTCTATTTTGAATAGTAGATTAGGAGTGCAAGAATATGTAGTTAGAAGAGCTCAAAAAGACAAGTCTTCTTTGCTGCGTAATGCAAAATTAAGATTAAGTAATATACATCCTGGTCGTCTCTTAATGAATTTAAGAGGTCAGGATAAATGGATAAAGTAATATGCCAATAGTAACTACCAATTTTATCAGAGGACGGATGAATAAATCCGTAGATGAAAGACTACTTCCTCCTGGGGAGTATGTGGATGCTATGAACTTAAGGTTGGGATCTACAGAAACTACGGAAATAGGTGCGGTAGAAAACAGTAAAGGTAATACACAACTTACTACATTAGAATATATAAATATTCCATTATCTGCTACTGCAAAATGTATAGGTGCGTATGAAGACAGCGCAGAAGAAACAATTTATTGGTTTGTTCATGAAAATAATTACGATGCCAAGGGTGGAATTGTTGACATGATTGTATCTTTCAATACAAACACCAGTGCATTACGATATCATGTAATTACAAGAAACACTCTTAATTTTGATCCTAAATTTTTAATAACAGGTGTAGAAAAAATAGAGGATTTATTGTTTTTTACTGACAACCTTAATCCTCCAAGAAAAATAAATGTACGACAAACCTATCCTTTTCCTAATGGTAGCACAGATCTCACATTAGAAGAAGATTTAAATGTTATAGTAAAACCTCCTGGTTATGAATTTACTCCAGGCGTAGGCACTTACATTCCTTTACCCGCACCGACTTTAGATGGTATTACATTACCTGGTTCTGAAAACTATATTGAAAATAGATTTTTATGTTTTGCTTATAGATATAGATACCAAAATAATGAATACAGTGCAATCTCTTTATTTTCTAAACCAGCATTTGCGACAGGACAGTTTAGGTTTAGTGTTAAAAATTACAACAATGAAGGAATGCAAAACAGATTTAATGCTGTAAACATTTCTTTTAGTACAGGAAGCAGTAGAGTTAAAGAGGTAGATTTATTATTTAAAGACACTTCAACAAATAATATTTATGTAATAGAAAGATTTGATAAAGAAGAAAATGGTTGGGCAAGTGATTCAATACACACCTTTCAGTTTAATAATAGTAAAATATATTCCGTATTAGGAAGCGATGAGCTTTTAAGATTATACGATAATGTACCAACTAAAGCACAAGCTTTAACTATTATGGGTAATAGATTAATCTACGGAAATTATGTCGATGGTTTTAATATAACTAATGAAAACGGGCAAGAAATTGCTCTTAATTATTCTACAAAACTTATCAATAGAAATGTAGATTTTATTGATCTTCCTGACGCAACAATATCTAATGGTGTTAATTATACTATTGATCCAACCACAACAGTGACCGCTACAAATGCTGTCGCTGAATTTGATCTTAGCGATATTAACGCGCAGTTAAAAAGAAACTCAGTTTTAAATTTTAGTATTACTGCTGAACACTCACAATTATCAGGAACAACTGCTGAGTCGTGTTTTCAAGACAATGTTAATTTTACTAATGGAGTAATTACATTTGATTTTTCTGTTACATTAACCGCTGATTACAGTTCAGTATATGATTTTAGTCAGAGCTCCGATTTTAGAAATGCTATTGGAACTGAAGAAGGAGTCAATTTTCAGCCTATTGCAACAGCCAGTGATGGAGGATCTTTAACTGATTCGTTTAATAATGATTTAGCCTTACCTTCTGTTACTTGTACTTTTACTAAGACTTTAAGTAGTATTAATGACTCGACTGCTCAACAAGGGTGGGCGATTACTGCGACTCCAGGAAGTGATATAATTAAACTTCAAATTCTTGCAATTAAATTTGTAAGTGCAGGTTCTGCTGGACCACCTGTCGTTAATCAAACAGACTTGTATGAATACTTTAGAATATCGACTGCAAGTCTGGCGTTTACATCTACTAAAGATACTGGTAGTTTACACAGTAATAGAGATTTTGCAACAGGCATAGTTTACTTAGATGATTATGGAAGGGCATCTACAGTTTTAACTTCTAACTTTAATACAATTAGTATTCCTGCTTCAGACAGTACACGATTAAATTCTATTGAAGCCACGGTAGAAAACTACGCTCCTTCTTGGGCACAAAGATATAAGTTTGTTGTCAAGCCCAGTAAAGGTAACTATGAAACTATATTTTCTAATTTTTATTATACTGTACAAACTTCACAAGTAACATATTTTAAATTAGAAGGAGATAATCAAAACAAAGTAAAAACAGGAGATACTCTAATCGTAAAGACTGATGTGGGCGGACCAATCACAAGAGTTGTAAAAGCTAAGGTTTTAAATGTTGAGGCTCAGGCAAGAAACTTTTTAGATGATGAGCAAGGTTTGGGTGATGACACTTTTCAATTACCTGGTTTATACATGGAAATAAAACCTTCAGGATTTAATGTTAACATTCCTCAAGATGCCATAATAGAAAATGGAGAAAAAAGTGATAAGTCTACAGGAGATGACGGAAGGTGTAAGACTGGTGTTAATTATCCTTTGTTTACTACCGATGAAAACGGTGTAACAGAAAATTATACCATACCTGCTGGCTCTGCAATTCAAATTAAAATAAGAGTTAGTAGAGATGAAAGAGGTAATCAATGTGAGGGCTTTGAGTGGAAGTGGGAGCAAACTTTATTTTCATCTTCAGAGTATCCTGATTTTAGAAGATGGTGGATAGGAGATCAAATAAATCCAGCCAATGCTTCACCTGGTAAAATCGAAGCGGATGGTAATATAGAAGTTGTTAATAAAACAACAGTTGGTTCCTATAGTGCTGGTGTAGGCGGTGTTACATGTACTACAGACAGTGGTCAAAATGTAAGTAGTGATTCTGTATTTTTTCAGTTTCTACAAGACACTGTTGCAGATTCAGCTTCACCTCTGGGATTAGTTGTTAAAACAAAAAAGCCTGGGTGTGCAGGGTTTCAACCTTTTTCAAGAAGAAGAAATGTAAAAGTCGAATGTGAGATTATTGTTACGCGAGCAAATACTATGATAGTATTTGAAACAGAACCGTTGGATGCAAACCCTGACATATTTTTTGATGCTTCAGAATCTTATCCAATAATAAGGGATAGTGCTACAGGAAATTACTTACATCAATCTGGTAGTGCAGATGCTGATCAAAATCAAACCACATCACAACCCGCTATAGTTACATTACCTTTTATAGATTGTTTTACATTTGGTAATGGAGTAGAGAGTTTTAAAATAAATGATGATTTAGCAGGTAGAGCATTAACTATGGGGCAGCGCGTATTAGCTGTTTCAGAACAAGATTTTAAAGAAGCAAATAGATTTGCTGATGTAACTTATAGTGGTATATTTAGTAGTAATGCTGGGGTAAATAACTTAAATGAATTTAATTTAGGTTTAGCTAATTTTAAAGAATTAGAAACCAGCTTTGGTCCTATTCAAAAACTATATGCAAGAGAAACAGACATATTAACTTTACAAGAAGATAAGATAAGTTATGTACTGGCATCTAAAAATTTAATTAGTGATGCTTCTGGAGGTGGAGCTATTGTTAGCACACCTACAATATTAGGAACTCAAATAGCCAGAATAGAAGAATATGGTATTAGTTTTAATCCAGAAAGTTTTGCGCACTATGGTGATAGTTATTATTTTACTGACACTAAAAGAGTTGGGGTAATAAGACTTAGAGGTAACAGCCAAAACGATCAGCTTACAGTTATATCTGATTTAGGAATGAGATCTTGGTTTAGAGATAATTTCCAAACAGCTTTAGATACACAAAAAATTGGAGGATATGATCCATATATGGATGAATATGTTTTATCTACCAATAATATTAAAGTACCCGTTCCTGATGTGATATATGATTGTGGAGCAGAATTTCAAGCAGTTAGTTCATCTGCTAATACAATTTACACGATTGATTTTGGGTCTATTATAGGAGATATGGTGGTGAATTTTTCAGTAACTGGAACAGCTATTTGTGGAATTAGTTGGAACGGAACAGCCGCTTCTTCAGGGTTAGTAACTGATTCGAGTACTACTGTTACTTTAGCCAAAACAAGTGGCTCCCCAACAACAGCACAAATCTCCGTACAACCAAATGGTTCTGCGTCTTGGGCAGTAACACCACAATGTATTACTCCATTAAATATAACTGTATTTAAATGTGTAATAAACTCAAACATTAAAAGTGGAAGTTTAATTCATGTTGAGTATGGTTGGTCTGACACTTCAACTATAAGCCCAATAGATACAGATCAAATAACAATGGGTTCAAATGATTTAATATTTAGCTATTTCCAAAGTCAAACAGGAGTAAGATCAGTTGGTGTATACCCTTATGATGGAGCAAGTTTAAATATGAGGGTAAATAAATTAGCCACAGATGATTATGACTGGACTTATCCAAATGATAATTTTAAGTTTTTATCTACAAATACTTTATATCAAAACAACACAACAGATGTAGCAGCATTATTGGCGGCAGCGTCAGATATACCTAATTCCTTTGTGACGAATCCATCAGGAACAAATGTTAGAGAGGCAACGGTTACACCATCCACCAATCCAGCGTTTTCATTACCATCAGGAAATCAATATTTATATTTAATTTATGACTTTAGATTTACCTCAGCGCAATCATTATGTTATTCAGATACTTCGGCTTCTGAAGCTTGTTGTGAATGTACTATACCATGTACTTCGTTTTCAGCAAGTACGGTTCAGACATCTTCATCAATAGCGTGTCAGCAACCATTGACTCAAACATTTTATTATAATGGTAGTACAGGCATAGCGATTGGTAATTTGGTCTATAGTGATTCTCAATGCGCAGGTAATGCACCAGGAGCAGGAATAAACAACCTTCCTCAAGGTTATTATAAAATAACAGGAAATGAGTATATTAGGGTAAATTCACAAGGATTAGTAATAGAAAAAACAAGTTGTTAATATGGCAGTACAATTCGACACATTTTATTTTGATGGTTTAAATTTCTCAAGTGCCACTATAGTATATGATGACGCAGCGTTAACTACAGTTGCGGCAGATGGATACTATGCACAAAATGGTATAGTCCGTCAACAACTAAACGGATTGCTTTTAAATGCACAATCATGTACAACCTGCGCGACTTCATGTGATAGCTCAGTGTCTGTAAGTATTTCTGGTCAGCCAGGATACTTCAATGCTGATATAGATGTGGGAAATACCACAGGAGCAGTGGTTGCATACTTTTATATGGGAAGCACTATACCCGATGGAGTTATCGGAACATTTAACAATGTTGCATACAACAAGTTAACTTCTTATAAAAACCATGATACGGTAACTTTAATTGACGATCTTGGTGCAACAGTAGATTATTCAGGTATAAGCAATACTACTTCTGTTCCTGATAGAAATATTGCTACCTATGTGGGTAATGAAAATTCAAGTTTAGTAAACCTTAGTCCCCACCCTAATGTTCCTGAATATAATTTAGTGGGTGGATCTTATGTAGCTACTGGATTAACAAGAAGTATAACGGTAGTTAATAACCAAGTTGGATATGCTAAAGACAATGTTTCAACGCCTTCATCCCCAGTATTTACAATGGTGGTTCCTAAAAATGATGCTACTGAAACTATATTTAATTTGCAAATTTTTGCACCTCTAACAGGCACAGCTTTTAGGTGGGAGGTAAAATGTCCTGAAGAATTACCTTCATTTACAGGTAGTCCTTTACAAGCATCTGATACATGTGCAACAGCTGACACAACTTATTATTTTGCACGAAACGCTACAAACACTAATCCATTTACAGTGGACACAAACACAGTTCCTGATGTGGGTAACTGGGTATTTACAGATGCTGTAGGTAGCACATACGCGAATGATACAAGTGTTATTCAATATATAATTGTAGCTAATACAACTGCCTTAGGAATTAGAAATGGTGTGTGTGTGAGTTCGGCTGCATGTGATTCATCTGGAGGATTGCTTTCGTATACATCATCAGGTGTAACTAATTTCGGTAATATATGCAACGATAGCTCAGCTCCTGCATTACAGTTTACTTATTATCATAGTGGAGCAGGTGTTGGCCCAGGAAGTGTTTATCCAAGTCAAGGAGATGTTGTTTACTCCGATGCTTCTGGCACAACTTTCCTTCAAGCAGGTTACTATTATCTGTATCAAGATGGAACAGGAGATTTTCATTATATTATAGTAGGAAATAATGGAGTCGTAACAACAGCAAGTAGTTGTTCTCCACCAACTGTACAATTTTTTAGAAGCGGAGTACAATCAAGTTGTTCAAGTTTCTGTAATGCTAATTACACTATACCTGTTCCTACCGCAACTACAACAAATGATACATACGCAAATGTTGTAGGCGGTGAAACTATTGCGGGATCCTCAATAAATGATGGATGGTATGCTTACGCTGCATCAAGTACAAATACAGCTACTGGGACATTTAGAATAATGCAAGTAGAAAGTAATGTAATACAAGCATTAGCTGAATGCGATAATGGAATATGTCAATTACTATAAATTATGTCAACTGAATATACACTAACATATAAACCAGAAAATGAGGGATGGCCTTCGTTCTATTCTTTTATACCAGAATTTATAATTGGTATGAACGCTTATCTTTATACTTTTAAAAATGGTAATTTATATAGGCACAATACAAATGACAATAGAAATGAATATTATGGTGTAGACGGATCAACAACTCCCTCTACTTTAACAAGTGTATTTAATCCTGAACCTACACTATCAATAAAACTATTTAAAACTTTATCCTTTGAAAGTAATGCTGTATGGGATTGTACAGCTTTGCTAACAGATTTAAGTCAAGGTAATGTAGATGAAATAAATTTTGAACAAAAAGAAGGAGAGTGGTACGCTTATGTAAGACATAATACAGGTGTAACAAATTTTGCTTTACGATATGCTAATGGTTTAGGAAATGTTTCTGTAGCGCCAACTGGACCTAATACTGCCAGAGTGTTAACAATAGGAAACACTTTAGGAAACATAGTTAATATTGGGGCTCAAATATATGTTATGGTAGGAGGAGGAACTCCTGTTGTAGCGGGAACTATAGAGGGTATAGATAAAAACAATAACACCATAACAGTAAACGAAACTGTTCCAGTAGGGGTAACACCTGCCACTCAAGGCGACTTTATATTATTTGTAAACAATACTATTGCTGAATCATACGGAATGAGAGGTTATTATATGGAGTTTACTTTATCTAATAACGACACAACACCTGTTGAGCTCTTTTCTGTAGGTAGTAGTGTGATGAAAAGTTTTCCATAGATTTTTATTATCTTTGTCTGAAATAGTATACAATATGCAAGACTCTTTGGTTAGAAATGAATACAGGCCTGAGGAGATTTTAAATGCTGTTCACTATCATAAAGGAATATTGTGGGATAAAATAGCTTCGTTTAAAGATCATTTAAGTTCTTTAGAGGGTGCTGCCACACATGAATTAGGTAAACCTCAAGAAGAGTTGATGCAGGATTATTATCCACTTAAACATAATTTTGAAGGAGGTTTATATACAAGAGAAATATTTATGCCAAAGGGGCATGTGACTGTTTCGTTTATTCACAAACAACAACACCCGTCCTTTTTAATGGAAGGTAAAGTTTCTTTTTTAAATGATGAAGGAAGAGTAGA
>TARA_R100001443_G_scaffold17580_4_pt1 | contig 10700 bp, 8 predicted proteins | sample TARA_R100001443 | Tara Oceans TARA_R100001443 (sample SAMEA2622142) | marine metagenome | biome: marine biome (ENVO:00000447); feature: deep chlorophyll maximum layer (ENVO:xxxxxxxx); material: "saline water (ENVO:00002010), including plankton (ENVO:xxxxxxxx)" | depth 50 m
TATCGCCAAAGCTTTAGCCGTTTATTCAGCCTTTACGGAAGGCTTACAGCTATTCAGTAGCTTCGCTATACTGATGAACTTTCAAAGATTTGGAAAGATGAAAGGCATGTGTCAGATTGTGGCTTATTCTATTAAAGATGAAAGCTTACATGTAGAAGCAATGACTAAATTATTTAGAGAATTTATCAAAGAAAATCTAGAAATCTGGACAGATGACTTTAAAAAAGAAATCTATCAGATATGTAGAGAGATGGTAAAACTAGAAGAAAAGTTCTTGGACTTAGTATTTGAAATGGGAGATATAGAAGGATTAACTAAAGAAGAAATGTATGCGTACAACAAATACATTGCTGATAGAAGGTTATTACAGTTAGGACTTAAACCTAACTTTAACCAGAAAGATAATCCTTTAGGTTGGTTAGATGATGTGTTGGGAGTAGAGCATCAAAACTTTTTTGAAGGTAGAGCTACCTCATATCAAAAAGCCGGACTGAGAGGTGATTATGGACAATTAACCTTTACAGGATTTAACAATGAAAACGAAACGAAATGAAGCACAACTTTTAGCTTATAGATTATTGTATGATAAAAGTGGCAACTTAGTTACAGAAAGAACTAAAGTTGATATAACGAAACTTAAAAAACACCTAGCTCCACAAGACTATGAAAATCTTAGGATTATAATTAGGGAAGCTACAGTTAAACTTGATGCAATACATAGTTATATTGAATCATATTTAAATGCCCGTGTTCAAAATAGTGATTAAATAGTTACACTAGCATAAAACATAGCTAGTCCAACCCAAAACATTATGCACAATACGCATACAGTTTCGTCTGTTCTCATGTTTTTCCTCCTTTAGGAAATAGTTAATTCTACCGAATAGACAAGCTATTCAGCACCTGATAAAGTTTTTATGGTTAGTCTTTGCGTTGGTCCTTCTGACCGTCTGCTCTGGCTATTCGGCTAACGTCAGGGTCTAGACCCATTGCAGCTCTACACATGGCATCAATCCGAATCATATCATTATCCATTTGCCTGATTCTATCTATCAAGGCAACAATCATTTGATGCTGAGTATCTAATTTCTTATGAATATCAGCCATCAAAAACTTTACTACTAGCCATACTAAATACCCCATGCCGATAGCACCTACCATTGGTATTCCTACTGTTTCTATTATGCCTATATAGTCTAATCCTTTCATCGCTTTACTAAGCTACCACCAAAATACATACCGATAATAGCTGATACTAAGTTTGTATCTAATTGAGTTATTACTAAGCCCTCAAATGTTATCCATTTAAATATCTCTACATCTTTAGTAAAGAATAAAAATCCGGGTTTAAATTGAGTGTAACCTACAGTTACTAAAATATCTGGAGCAAAAACTGCAACTAACTTTGGCAACACTACAATCGCAAAGATAGCAGTTAGTGCGATAATTCTTCTAGTCCATTGAAAGCCTACATTGTCTACGTTACGAGCAGCAGCTACGGCTTTCATTTCAAACTCGCCTCTAGAGATAAGTAGCTTTTGTTCTTCTGCTTTTGCTTTTCTACTTTCTGCCCAAATACTCATAACTCCACTAAGTACAGTAGAACCAAGCATGGTAATTATTTCAAACGGAAAACCCATTATTTTTTCTCTGGGTCAAAATGTAAGCTTTTATTTAGTATTCCTTTTAATGAGTCTAGTAATACTTCAGGAATCTCTTCAACTTCTAAGAGCTGTCTAGGACTTAGTTGTATCATATACAAATCCATTAAGTCTTCGTATATCTTTCTAAAATCTTCTCGCTTTATCCAAGGCATGTCATTACGAGTACGAGCTTTACAATCTATCTTGTAAGCTTCGTCTAAGTCTTTTTCTCTGTATAGTATCATTTAATTAATTTTTTAATAGCTTTTCTAAAATCTTCAACTCTAACAGGAGTTTGTTTTTTCCAGTCTGAAACACTTTCCGGACTTCTTCCTGATTGAATCTGTTTTATAGCTTCTTCATAATCTTTATCTTTTAATGCTTGTACAGCACTAGGAAATTTTCTTGTCCAATTAGTTCCTAGTTGAAAATTTACAGAACCTAATGCTTCAATAAATTCACCGCTAGATACATTAAAATCATTAGCTTGTTTTCTAGCAGCTTCTATAGCTCTGTTACTATCTTCTTTTAACCATTTAGTCTTTGTAGTATTATCTAATTTTATAGGATTACCTGAACTATCAAAAGCTACTTTTCTTTTTCCGATATTAGGTATGTTAAAAGTTTTATATTCTGCAATATCATAATTTTTTAATTCATCTTTTAAAAGTAAATGCCCAGTTCCACCAGTAGGTTTATCTAATGTATCTAAATAAATGTAATCAGAAGTTCCTTCTCTATCTTGTAAATGTTTTAAAAACCTTTCTTCGTTAAAAGAATTTGCGTTTCCACCCGGAAATTTTTTCATTCTAGGTTGCTCACTAAAAGTAACAAAGTCATCTCCTAAATTTAAGTCAATTTCTTTAAAACTTCTTATTATTTTTTTAATTGTTTGTTTTCTATAACCATAATCTTTTAAATAATCTTCTGCTTGTTTAATAGTTATCTTTCCATCAGTTAGTAAATTGTAAGTATCTCTAGCTGATACATTAAACTCTGAGTCAACATTAGATTTTTTAGGTTTTAAAGTATCTAAATATTCAGGATTTAAATAATTTTTTCTTAAATTTTTACCAGCTTTACTACCCTTAATTGTGCTAGTTAGAGCTTTAGCTATAGCTGCTCCTCCCGGAAATTTCTTCTGTCTTCTTTCTAGTGTTGCTAGTAACTTACCTTCTTCACTAAAACCTTTTCTATCTTTCTCAGGCTGTGCAGTTGGTCCAGCTTCTAAATCATAAGGTACACCAGTATTTTTATTTACTCTTTCTTCTGGTCTAGCAGGAGCATTAGGAACATTAACTGAAGGTCCTCCAGTTCTATATCTTACTCTTCTATTAGAGGATGAAGATTTTTTTTCACCAAACATAAATTCTGCTAATTTATTATCTAAATCTCTTCCTGCTTTTCTTGCATTTTTTTGTATATCTTTATCAACTAAACCTAAAGCTCCATACCCCGGAAAGTTAGAAGCACCTAAAGAAAAAAGACCCTTTCTATATAAAATTGTATCTACTATATCTGCAGGTAAAGGACCAGTTACTCCTTTAGCTATTGAGCCAATAGTTCCTGAACCATATTTAAAATTTTGATTTATTCTTCTACCATAATCAAAGAAAGCAAAACCTCCCCACCTTGCCCAAGCATCTCCTATTATTTCACCCTCTGTTTTTGGTCTACCAGTTTGATAGTCCACAAAAGAAGTACCTTCACTTCTTAAATAATTACCTAATACGGCTACTGAAGTCATAGCTAAAGTAGCCCCTAGTACTTTAGGAGAAGCAGACATCGGATATTTAAAACTTTCATTTACAAACCTTTTCATTACAATGTTATTAAATGCAGTCGGATAACCAGCAAATTGAAATAATAACTTACCTGCAGGGCTACTAAACATTAATGGTTTATTTGCTGCTGCTACTGATGGGTTAAGAATTACTTCATTAACAAATCTTCCTGCTCCGGGTAAATATTTCTCAGAATAAAAATCTAATTGCTGAGATAAATTTACATCAAATTCTTTGTTTTCATTTAAAGATTGACGATACCAATTAATTGCATCTTGTTCGTCAATACCTAATTCGTTTAGCTGTCCTGTTAAATAGTCTTTTTGATTTACTCCAGCGTTTCTAAAATTACCAGTAGATAAAGTTGTTGCTCCTATAGAATCTTCATAAAGCTTCTGAGCATTTCTTCTGATAATTTTTTGCCCTGTTACAAAAGAAGCTGCTTGAACTGATTGTGTCCATTGAGTAAGAAAGTTCATTTTAAAGAACATATTCTGAAAACCTTTAGCTCTTTTACCAGTTAAAGCATCGCCACTTGCAAGTCTATCAAAACCATCAAGTGTTGCAGATTCTAATGCTAAACCTACTTCATATAACTCTTTCCAGTAGTCGTCATCTAAGTCTTTAAAGGTAACTTTTTTACCACTCAAAGACCTTGCTCCTTGTATAGTTCTGTCTACAGTTTTTTGTATACCCTTGACTAGAGACTTTCCTATTTCTGCTGTAGCTGCAGGAACATCTGTAATACCTACTCTTGATAACATAATAATAGGTTCTGTTACACTTGAAATAACTGCTAAAGGTAAGTGAGCCATTTGCTGACTTAATCTACCCCATTCAGAAATTTCTTGTAATTTACCACCACCTAAAGTAGTAGGTCTATCAACATCTAATCCTGTGCTTTTACCATGTAAATCTCTAACTTTTTGTAGAACAGCTTCTATATCTTCACTGTATTGTATTTTTTGTTCGGTTGTTAAGTTTGTCGGTACATTATCGTTTAGTTCTTGTTTTATTTTTTGAACAATATTTTCTTCAAAGTCGCCAGTAGTCAAACCAAATCTTTTAGTTCTTTCTATAGTTTGAGTTGTGCTGGTAAAATAATCTGTTAAAACATCAGTAACATCTGTTTCTAAAAAGTCTGCTAATTCATCATCAGGTATTTTAGTAAACACTCGATGTTGCATGTAACCTTTTCCAGCACCAACACTTCCAGTAGGTCTAAATTCAAATGGAGTATGTCGCATTGCCAACATATTTTCGACAATAGCATCTGCTTTTAAATCAATAGCTTTTTCAGCTACATTAGCTTCGTCAGCTCCTCTTAATATAGCTAAGTCCTCAAAAGTATCTACACCATATTTTTCTCGCAGTCCAAAAGTTTCTTGGTCAATAGTTTTAGCATCGGCAGGAATACCTAACTCAATAGTTCTTTCACCTTCTTTTTTATCTAGTTCTAATTTATTATAATATTTTTGAAATTTTTTAGGTTTTGTATTTACAGGAGTAGCATAACCATACGTTTTTAATAAATCTTTAAATTGGTCCTTATTTGCTTGTAATAAACCAAAAGAAAATATTCTTGGAAAATAATTTTGAACTTTGTTTGGTTTTCTAAAAATACCTGCATCAACACCTTCATCAAAAGTATCATCTAATAATTTTTTTACACCTTTGTAAGCTTCTTTTACTTCGTCAGAAATATCTAAAACTTCTTCTTTATATTTATACTGTTTAGCTGTTCCTCTAGTTTGTAATAGTTTAAGTAAAGCTGCATTGTCTTGTTCAGTAATTCTTGCTTGAAAAAAGTTTTTAAATCTAGAAGTTCTGCCTAGTTTATTAAAGATTTGTTCTAAAGGATAATGTCTTTTACCAAAACCTAAACCTATACCTTCAGATAAAGACAAAGCTGCTTCATCTGTTTTTTCTTTAAATCCAGAACCAAAAGTTGTACGACCATAATCGTAACGCAACATTTTTAAAAAGTAGTCTAAAGTTTTAGAAGACTTAGCAGTAGTTAATAAAGGAGTAGTAGCTTTACCAACAAATTTTCCAATAGCTCTTTCTACCAGTACTCTAGGACTTCTTTGTGTAGGTAAGATTGCATCATAAGCTTGTTCTGTTTCTACTACTTGCTTTCTAGTTTTAGAGTCGGCAATTTTAATTTGTGCATCAGGATTATGCATGATGTATTGTTTTTTAAAATATCTACGACCATCTAATGCTCCCGAAACAAAACCTAAACTACCACCAATAACTCCCCCTGCAGTAGTAGCTGTTATTAATTCATTTAAATCAAGATTATTTCTTAGTCCTAAATTAATATCTAAGTCTTGATTATAATAGTTATGTAAGCCTGACCAAGCAGCACCTTCTGCTCCAGTTAATATAGCTGGTCTTGCAGCTAACTTAGTAGCTTCTGACATACTATATCTTTTAAGACCTTGTTTAATTGCTAAATTTAATGCTTTAGTAGCAGCAGTAGAAGCTCCTGCAGTAAAAGGAGCAGCCATTAAAGACACAAGAGTTAATGGGTCTGCCATTACATCAACAAAACCATTCTTGAGTAAGCCAATCCATTCGGTAGGATTTTTTAATTTAGCTTTACGAAAATTATTTTGTAATCTAGCATAAGCACTTTTAACATCTTCTGGTGCGTTTCTTGATTTTAATGCTCTAGCAACTAAACTTGTAGTGCTTATCTCAGCATCTCTTAGCCACTCAACAACCTCATCATTACTACCAAAGTAACCTAAAACTTTTTCGGCATCTCTAATAACTTCTTTATTATTTTCAAAGTCTGTAACACCATAATTAGGTTTTAAAGTTCTGTAATCTAATGGTTGAAAAGATTGTTGCTTAACAGGTACAGGGTCAGTTTTAGAATCAGTCGTAAATAAATTTTTATATTTATCATCTGTTAATAAAAAATTACCTTCACCACGATGATTAATTGGTTCATCTTGTAAGTTTATAGGTTCTTTTTCTTTTTCTTCAGTAATTTTATTACTATTTAAACTAGAAGGTTCTGTAGTGAATAAAGACATTTTAGCTATTATCCTTTAAAAATTCTTGAACTTTTTCTCGAGTAGGATTTTGTCCTAAGTTGTACTTAGTAAACAATTTTTCAAGTTGTCTAGGTTGAATAAAAGTTCGAGTTCCTTCAGCATAGTCTTGTAATTTTTTAAAGTCAGAACTTCTTTGCATTCTTTCATTAAATTCTAATATGTTACTTCCAATCTCTGCAAAAGGAACAGACTGTCTATCTACATCACCTATTCTAAGCATTTGACTATCTATTGAATTAGAATTATCATCACCCTTAAATCTAGCTACATCTATTAAGCCTCTTATTTCAGGGTCTGAGTCTACTCCATTTTGTATAAGAAGTTGTTTATAAATAGATTCGGCATCTTCTTTAGTTAACTCTCCAAAATTATATATTAAACCTACAGATTCATCATATACATAAGGTTTTCCTCGATTGGTTTTAGTTGGAGCAATTAGTTCTTTAAGAAGTAGTCTACGAGCTTCATTATCACTAAGTTTTGCACTATTAACATCATCTAACCTTGTAAAAAGTTGTTCTCTTTTTTCTACATCTTGAGTATTATCTATTTCTTCTTCTAAATCTTTTTCCGCATTAGCTATTATATTTGGAACAATATCTTCATCAGTTCCACCACCAGATTCTTTAGCATCTTTTATTGTTCTATTTACACTCATGTTATATAAATTATCAATTCCTAGTTGACTTCTTTCATCTGCAGAAAGTTGTTCACTTCCTGAAATAACAGTGCTATTGTTTAAAGGTTTTACAAGAATTAAACCTTTTTCAATATTAGTAGCATCTTTCATTCTTATATAACCATTTTTAGCTAAAAGTCTATAGGCATCAATTACATAATCTGAGCTTCCTTGAGGGTTTCTATTTCTTTCAGCTTCAAATTTTAAACCAGCAGCAAGACGAGTTACCATAAAACCTAAATATTTTCTAAAAGTTTGAGCTTCTCCAAAAACTTCTTTTTCAACTAAATTACCATCAACAATAGCTCTTTCACGATAAGTAATGTTTTCTTCACTTACTGCGGAAATATCAAAAGCTAACTCATCCAAACCAAAAAGTCCTATTCTTTGCTTACCAAAAGGATTTACAGACTCTCTACTACCTTCAAGTCTTGTTGGAGTAGCAGTATAAAGTCCTTTTTCTTTATCAATTAAATCACCCTCATTCCATTGAGCTAACACACCTGCTGGAGTAGTAAAATTACGTTTGTAATCTGCTTGTTCGTTAGCTGTGCCAATGCTATTTATTGCATTTAATTCGTCATTTCGAAATGTATTAAAATCTTCTTCATTAAGACTATTAACAGAACTTAAATAAGTTTCTAACTTATCATCTATTTTAACAATAGTTTTATTTAAGTTAACAAACTTTTCAGACTCATTATAAAATTTGTCTATTTTATTTTGAATCATACTGGCTTGATTATAAAGATTTGCTACGTCAGCAGCATCATTATCACCAAATAGTTTATTAACTCCTTGCCTAAATATGTCAGAAGATTCTACATCTAAACTAACTCCAGCACTTAATTTATCATAATTAGCTTGAGACATTTTATAAGCATTACCTATATCATAGTCTTTTAAAATTCCAGAATCTTTTATTTCATTATGAGTTTTTAAAACAAGTTCAGCTTGTTTATCAATTCTTTCTTTATAAAGATTTTTCATTTGATTTATAAGAGTGTTTGAAACAAAAGTATATTTAGGATGATTAGGGGTAAATATACCACTTCCTAAAAATGTTTTACCTATTTCTGAGTCAGCCATTAACTCTTCTGCTATTACTCTAGCTCCTGCTTCAAGTCCATTTGGATTATTTTCAATTCTATCAAATGTACTTTTTAAAGTTTCACTACGGGTTTTAATTAAGTCTGCTTTAGCATCATTTATTTTTTTTGTAAGATTAGGGTCTCTCATTTGAATTTCAAGACGTTCTTTTCTCCTTCTTTCTGGACCATCAATAACAGTTTCTTCTACAAAAGGTTTTACAAAAGCAGCTCCTAATCTTTCGTTTCTTTCATCTTCAAAAGCATCTTTAAGATACTTTTGTCTTGCTCTATTAGCCTGTCCTACACCGGCTGCTATGCCACTTAAATCTATTTCTTTTGCCATTACTCTGTCCTATCTAATAAATTATTATCTTCTGTTTCTGTTGGAGCTAATAAACTTGTATCAACTCTTTGTTCAACCTCTGCTAAAACTTCTTTAGGTAAATCTTTTTTCTGAACTTTATTTTTATTTGATAACTGTTTTATTCTTTCCATGTTATTTAGTTTCATTATTTCTTCAGTTATATTACCTTCAATAAATTCATCTAAGTCTGTATCATCATCTTCAATTTTATATTCAATATTAGCCATCTCTCCAATACCCATAATAAAATATGCAGTAGGCTCACCAATTAATAATCCTACATCTGGAGTAAATTTACCACTAACAAAACCAGTAAATACAAATAAACTTGTTAAGTCCATTACAGATATGCCTTGACCTAATGCTGTAACAATATCTGCTGCTACTTCTGGAGTAGAAAGTAAAGTGTACATGTAGTCTTGTGCTTCTCTAGGATTTGCAAATTGAGGTGGTTGCTCCCAAGGGTAAGGTTTTTCTGGGTCGTTTGTTAAAGAAGCTCCGGGAACATCTTGTTTCTCAGATAAATGAGATGTTATAAACTCTAAATTATCTGACATGTTTTGTGTATTTTTTGTATTTGTTAAAGGTAATCTTTCTTCACCACGATTGTCTGGTCTTTCAAAAAAATCACCACCACTAAACTCATCAAGAGAAACATCATTCTTTTCTAGTTCATCTATCATTTCTAAAGCTGCACCACTTACTGTAGAATTAACAACTTTTTTTAATTTTTTATCTTTCTTTAACATAATTAAGCATATTGTATTTGTGGTACTTGTATTCCTCTCATAAGAGACATATTAGTATGTCTTGCATAATCAAGAGAACCTGTACCGTAATTTAAATTTTGTAACATATTAACATAAGTACTGCCGATAGTATCACTACCTAAACCTTGTTGAGTAAATCTTATAGCATCTGGTAAAGCATAACTGCCTGTATAACTACCTGCTCTACCACCACCACCGCCATATAAATCTTGTTCGAACTCTGGTCCTTTAATATCACCATGCATTACTAGGTTATACATTCCTGTAGCTACAAGATTTTTTGTACCTGATTTTACACCATCTATTAAAGTATTTTTAAGACCATTTAAGAATCCTGATTTTCCAGCACCTGATTTTGCAGCAGTTGAAATAGCTGCAGAAGCAGCAGGTGTTCCTAATGCAGCACCTCCAGCCTTAACTGCTGTGGTTGTAGGAATTAATCCACCAACTCCACCAAATGTAGTAGTACTTATAGGTACCATAGGTCCTGATACTCCTCCGACTGATGCACTTACTACTCCAACTTTACCTTTTACAGAGGCAGGTATAAGACTACTTGCAACTGTACCAGTGCTTCCCGGAACTAATGCACTCCCAGTTAATAAACTACCACCACTTAAAAATGCTCCACCACCGCCAAGTAATCCTGTAGTTCCTGCTGTACCAAGAGCTGCACCACTTACTGTAGGACCAGCAAGACTTGCACCTAAAGCTCCGGCTGAACTTCCAGCTCCTAATGTTCCTGCAGCCCCCGGAGCAAATCCTACAAATCCTGCTTTCATCATAGCACCAAAAGCACTAGGACTAGAAAATCCAGCACTTAATGCAGCACCAAAACTTGTACCTGTTGCTCCCGCAGCAGCAAAAGCCCCTACTCCCGTAGCGATTGCAGCAATAATTATTCCTGCTCGAATATATTTATTCTTCCATGCTTTTTTAGCAAGTTTACCAACACCCTTAACGACCTTGCCAACACCTTTGACAACACCCTTAACTGCTTTTCCTACACCTTTAAATATTTTCTTTAAGAAGTCACACCTCCTACCTTATTGAATAGTCTGTTAGACTTGTTATTGTACTTTTAACTACTTGCAGCATACCATTCATAGCTTCATCATTTGCAAACTGATTAGATGCAAAGTCTGCAACTATTTGAGCTACAATGTCTTTATCTTTTCTAGCACCTGTAAATATGTTATGTGCTTGGTCTCTTAAATCTTGCCATAAAGCTTGTTGAGCTTGTGAAGTTAATTGAAAGTTTTGTTTAACTGCTTGTTCAGCAGCAGCATTAATTGCAGCAG
>TARA_R100001443_G_scaffold29544_2_pt1 | contig 10693 bp, 14 predicted proteins | sample TARA_R100001443 | Tara Oceans TARA_R100001443 (sample SAMEA2622142) | marine metagenome | biome: marine biome (ENVO:00000447); feature: deep chlorophyll maximum layer (ENVO:xxxxxxxx); material: "saline water (ENVO:00002010), including plankton (ENVO:xxxxxxxx)" | depth 50 m
GCCTTGAGGTCTAGGGTTTTTCTGCACCCATTGAGGCATATTAGACATTGCCCAATCTTTCACAGGTGTTCGATTATAACCATCAACAACAACGACAGTACCATCTGTTTCTCTAGATAATTGATCTTTACTTATTCGAGACAGTACATATTGTGGATCATGTACAACATCAGCAAGTGCTGTTACTGCTGGAGCTTCAACCTCTAGCTGTCTTTGTTTTTGTTCTAACTCTTGTATCCTTTTGTTTTTTGATTCTTCTGCATCACGATATTGTTGAGCCTGTTTTGCAATCGCTTCATCATATCTGCCCTTTGCTTCTAACTCTTCTTGCTCTTTCTTTTGTTTGTAAGCGATCAAAGCATCAACATCAACATCTGGCGGTACAGCCCTAGCTGCCTCCTTTGCTTTTTTGTAATCGTCTAAAATTTCTCTATTACTTTTCCTGAGTGATTCAACTTCTGCCATTAACGCTGCTGTATCAACAGGTGGATTAGGTTTGATTGTTTCGTCAGCCATAAATAAATTTTAACAATAATTAATATTTAATATAGCTTACCATTTAACTTTGTCAGCCCAGTATGCAGCAGACATTGGACCCTTATCAATATGTTTTTTAAATCTAGCCTTAAAACTCGCTCTTCTATCTTTCGATTGTTCTGACTCTCCTTTTCTTCTTGGACTACCTGAAATACCTTGCTGACCAAATCGTATCAGTTTTACTTGTTTTCCTTCTTTTGCTAATACAACATGAGAACTTAAAGGGTGTTTACTTGTTCTTTTGGGAATATTGACACCTTTTAATCCATATTTTTTAAGTTTATTTTGTATTTTTTCTTTTTCAGTCATTTTCCTTTTCTCTTCATTGCCATGTTATGTGCTTGCGTAAAGCTTAAACCTTCTCTCATCTTACGTTTCATGTATTCCATATGAGCCTTTGTATGCCCATGTGTTTCCTGATGTTTTTTTAAAGTGTTTTTTTGACGAGTAGTTAATCTCATTTTTTCTTTTTAGGTGCTGCACGTAATTCAGATCTTTTTTTTAATACTGCATTTCCAGTAGAATCAGAGATTATTTTAACAACAGGATCATCTTTACTACCTACTCTTGTAACCTGTCCGCCACTAGCTGTTTTTATCTTGGCTCTAGTTCCAGCGTTTGCGCTAACAACTTTGCCAAAAGTACGTTTACCAGCATAAACCCAACTAACCCTAGAACCTTTTTTCATTTTAATTTTTCTTGATTTTTTTTGTAGTAGTTTTTGGCTTTACTTCACAGTTAACAGCCTTGGGTTTTGACTCATCATAAGTCTGAATTTTGAATGTATAACCCATTATTTTTTACCTCCTTTTTTAACTTTCTTTTTTTTCTTAGGTGTACCGTACATAGGAAAATAAGTAGCTGAATATATCTTACTTCTTTTTACGTTTTTTAGCAGTTGTTAAAGCTATTGCCTGCGCTTGCTTTAATGTTTTGCCTTCTTTCATCAACATACGAATGTTAGCAGAGATAATTTTTTGTGATTTACCTTTTTTTATTGGCATAGCTACCCAAAGTATTTGTTAAGTAAGTCAAAGTCCTCATCTTCCTTAGCATCTACATACAAACCCTCAACGATCTGTTCAAATTTTTTTCTATTATCGCCCCTAGTTTTTTGTAATGCATCGTAAATACGTTTTGGTACTGTTCTGTTTTTAGGGAACTTCCTTGAAAGTTCTAGAGCTTCAAATGGTGTCATAGGTTTTTCATGGCCTCCTCAAAAGTTTCATCTACCCATTTATACAAACGTGGTGCGTTCTTTTGCAACCCTTCTGGATTAAAAATATACTGTGTGAAAGATTCCGCGAATTGTTCTGCTACATTCTTACGACTATATTCAGTTGGATATGTCATGCCCTTTAAGCTTAAAAAGCGCCTGCCTAATTTAGGCATACCCGCTTGAAAGTGTACTTGGTGTCCCATTTCATGAACAAAAGTAGAGAACCAGTCCATACTTGCGTCCATTGGGTGTGAGTTAGACCAGATTTCGCTAACACCTTCTTTAATACCTTGCCTGTATCTTTCATAAGCAGTGCCTTTAAATTTACTAAATTTGAAGTTATTATTCAAAGTACCTGTTGCGCTTTTTTTGATTAACTTGGCAGATGCTTTACTAATTTTTTTCGCTCCATCTCTTAATCTTGTATGAACCATTCCTGAGTTCATAATGGTATAGCCATTTGAATTTCCACTAGCATTGCCAAATAAACTGTTGACTACTTTTCTTTGAAAATTTGAATCTAGCATTCGACCTTGCTTAAGCAAATTTATATTTCTTTCAAATAGTCTGTCATGCCCTCCTAATACTCTTTTGCCTGTACCTAACCATAATTGCTTCCAATCTTTTGCATCTGAAATAAGATCACGCTCAGACATTTTATCAATAGCTTTGAATCTTTTGATAACAGTCTCATTAGACTTTTCAAAAGCTTTTAAATTATTCCCTGTCAAAAATCTTTGCCTTAGATCAGTAAAATTCTTGGTTTTTTCGTGTTTCATGTTGAATTGATTAACAACATTGCCTTTTTTCATAAATAATCTCATCTTCTTAATATTTTTCTCTGTCAACCCTCCTAAACTTTCCATACTGTCTAAGCTATCCTCTGTAAATTCCTGAATATTACCAAATTTGTTTTTAGTAAGCCATGTATCGACACCTTCAGTTGAGAAGGCTGGTGATGTTTTAATCTTCGGTGTTTTCGCCACAGGTGCGGCTACTTGTTTAATAACACTAGGTTTAGCATATAGTTTTTCTAATTTATCGAGTGGTAGTTCTGTTCCATCATTCCGTATCATTTTTCTTAACGCTGAATGCCCTGAACCTTCCTTTTTAGCTAATTTTTTAAAGGCATTAACTTTTCTGTCAGTACCTAGAGTCTTTACTTGTAGTTTTTTATCTTGTTGCAGTAACCAATCACCATACTGAGTACCCTGTGGGACTCTCCCAGTTGCACTAGGTCTGCTAACTACCTTTCCTACTGGCGGTTCTGTTAAACCTTCAAAACCTTGACGTTTACTTAAGCCTTCGTAATCAACTACTGGAACAGTTGTAGATCTACAGTTGAAATGCTGTGGTGGTGTTGGACCTTTGTTGTACGTGAATTTTTGGCCATCTAACCTTTGACATATTTTACTTGTCTTGCTGTCTAGCGTTGCAACATATTCATATTTAGGTGCTACTTTACTATTAGCTGCATATACAGATTGTGAGGCTTGGTTCTGTACTTGATTAACAGAAGTTCTTACGATTGTTTTTATTTGATGTGTTGCTAATTTAGCTTGGCCGCCAGCTTTAAGAGTATCTTCGAAATTTAATTTTCCTACTAATTTTCTTGCTATTTGACTTGTTGATTCTCCACTAAAAACACCAGCCCTAATAGTTCTTGCTAATAATTCTTGATTTCTAGTTGCTATACCTCTAAAAGCTTTTTCTACTGTATCTCCATTAGGCAACGTCATCATTGCACCTTGCCTTGCAGTTAACTCAAACTTACCCGAACCAAACTTAATAAAATCATCTTCAGTGAATTGTTTGCTAGTAAATATGTTGATTTTCGTGGGATCTGTCTTAACAAAAGAAGTTGCATACCTTTGATTAACAGCTACTGAATTAATGGGGATATTGCCAGATTTAACAGCTTTTTGTAACTCACCTTCTATAAAGCCTGTCTGTATCTTTGCTAAACCTTCTATTTCTTTTATCATCTGCCTTGTAGCATCTTTAGACCACCTATTCATACTTGATTTCGATTGTGCAATAATTGCTCTCAATCTGTTTCTTGTCTGTGGTGCTATAACAACACCCGCTGGTGCAGCCTTTTGTCTAATATCTAGTTTCACTAGCTGCTCGGCAGCATCATAAATTACTTGTATATAATTTGTTATTAATTTGTTAGATACAGCATTACTGAACCTACCTACGTCAATAGTTTCCCTAAAAAATACCTCTGGAATACTCATTTATCATTCTTCTCCCTCTTCCTCCTCCTCATCTTCTGGCTCTGGTTCCATCGGTGGATCTATTTCTGTTAGCCCTCCCTTCTGTGTACTTTCGATCTCTTCCTCAATGTCAAAATCATCTCCAAGCACTTCACCTGTAGATAGTTGTTTTAGTAATGTTTCCTGACTAATAGTTCCAGCAGTGAACAACGTGAGTAAACTTGAAATTTCTTGTGGCTCTAATCTTGCACTTACGAAATCTCTATTAACAAAGGAGCTACCAGCGTTAGGTTCATTTAAATATTCACTATGAAACTTGAGGCAGTTATCTATTAAATCTTGCATTTGCTGTGCTACTACCATCATTGTGCTGTCATTCTGTGATCTATCTATTCTCTTGGCCTCTGCTGTTTCTCCTACTAACTTCTGTCCTAGTACTGCTGCTAAAGATAATGTATTGATCTGTTCTGCAATATCTTTTAGCCTTGTGAACTGACTGTCATAACTATCGCCTGATGGACTAACGTATTCCATTCTTGATTCTGGTGGTAGTGATAGTGCTTCATTAGGTCCAGTAGTTATCTCATCTGAATTAGGATAGCCAAAGACAGCAAGCAAAGGAACAGAACTAATATGAAGAATATTATCTAAGTCAGATTGTATTTGATAATGCTTAAGATTTAATTCTGCTATGTCATATAGCGGGCTGCGGCTTTCGTAGTAACCAACCCTATTTGAATACGCAATAGAGAATGGGATCTTATCTTTAAGACTCATTTCACCTTCATCAAATAACTTATATTCTCCTTTTTTTTCATCTTTTCTATGAATTTCGTACCTACCTCTTTCTAATACCCTGATCTGTTTTATGATCTTGTCACCATATTTGCCATCAGGTTCAACAACTTGTTCCAATAATCTCACCTGTGTAAGCTGCCTTACACCATCAATAATTTCAGACCTAAAACCTAATATGTCTTTCGGTGTATAAGTTACCCAATAAGGTCTAGTTTTATCACCTTCTTTAGGAGCATCTACTAATATTCCTACATGACCAAAGCTAATAGCTGCTCTTGCAGTTTGATAAAGCCAAATATTGAGATCATTACCCTCTAAATCTACATCGAATAGTTGCTCTCTTACTAAATCAGATACATCATCAAGTCTTATTGGTTTTCTAACTAGCATTCCTGACAACATTTTTTCTATACGCTGCAAATACGGTACTACTGTTGACCTACTAAGTCTTACGTCATAGCTATCGTCTGTTTCTCTTGCTTCCTGTGGTAAATATTTTCTATGTTCACTTCTAATTTTGTGTGTACCTTCTTTCAAGTCTATTATCAGATCCCAAAATTGAGACATTCTCTGATATGCCGCATTAGGACTAGCAACTGTTGTAGGAGCCTGAGTTATTTGCTGGTTGTAAATATTTAGTGAGCTATACACAGTTTTGCCTCAATAGTACCATGTTCTTAATATATTCTAATCCCTGTAGGTCTGCCCGCACGAGCAAATAATGGGTTAAACTCTCGCCATATTAAATACCCCACAGCATCAGCCATATGGTCATAACCAGACTCTTTATCTGGTTCTCCTTTTTCTGTATATGACTGAAGTTCCATAGACTCAATTAGCTTTCTGCAACTGGCATGGATTTGAAAACGGCTTTCCCCCTTGCCGTTACATAATAAAGCCTGTACGGAAGAGATCCTGTCTCTGACTGGCGGGTTTGAACGCGGGCTTTGATTGCTGAACCCATATCCTTCAAGAATTTGAATGTCTGTTTGACTTGCATTGGTACTCCTGTTGCCTCCACTAGCGTCTGGGTAAACGTATATCTTGTTCATAGGGTATCTGGATTTGATCTCTTGAGCAATAGAGTCAGTATCGTGAGAGCCGCTAATCTCATCAAATATTAACAATTTTTGATCTTGAACTACACCTATAACTGCGTTCATGTTTCCAATGTTGAAATCTATTCCTACACGTATAGGATCAAGTCCAATATCAGGTTTTGCTGTTATTACATTTTTTTCTCTTGTAAACCTATCGTAAACTTGACCAGTTGTTAGATTAACAAACTCTCCATTGAGGTAAGCTTGCAACATACTTGGATCATAGTTTGCCTGCATTCTTTCAATAAAATCATCTGGCAAATGTGGGTTATCTTGCGTCCTCATGCGTATTAATTTTCTATCCTCCCTTTCCTGAGCAGCTTCAGAACCAAAGGTATTCCACATCCATCTAAACCCCTCTGGTGTACTAGCGGCACAGAATTGTCTTACGTTTCCAGATCTAAGCCTACCTAATATTTTTGGAAAGGCTCTATCACAAACAGATGGTGCTACTGTGTCGATTTCATCTGCTAAAACAAACGCCAAATTTAAACCAATTATCCTAGACCAGTTTTCAAAACTTCTACATAATATTTTTGTATCACCTTTCGGAAGATGCAGAACATATTCTGGTAATGGACTAGCTCTAAATGTATATGGTATCTCGTAATACTCTAAAAACTGTTCAAAATCAGCTTGCCATATGTCTCTAATCAATGGACCAGTTGGCTCCATAACTGCACCAGTAAATCCTACGTTAAGTGCTGCAAGTTTTACACAAACAGCACAAAGTGCTCTAGTTTTCCCTGCACCATAACCAGCCGACAATCCTAGTATTTCAGTATTACTATTATCAAAAAATTCTCTTTGAGGTTCATGGAGATCATTTCTTATTTTTTCTAAAAGTTCATCTACATCTAAAGAAATTGCACTACTGCCCCTAATGTCTAATACAGATCCTTCTTTAGTTAAGATGCTCATGTTGAAATTTGTGCAATCTTAGCCATTGAGTTAATACAACCTAAAGCTACGTTTAATTGATTACTATTTCTGGCTTCTTTTTGTAAGGTAGAAAGCTGGCTTAATAAGTCCGCGGTAAACTGCCTTCTATCAATGTCAAAATCTTTCTTTAAAACTATACGAGCATCTTGAATATATTGTTCTGTTTGTCTAAGTTTCAGTCCCCACTCAGCCGCGGTATATTTTATTATTTCTGACCGCGTTACACCACGAGATAATAGTCCAGCAATTCTGTAAGTTCTATATTCTTTTTCTGACTGTGTAGCTTTTTTTTTAGTCACTATTTTTGTAGTTTGTGGAATGAATCTAGCGCATACCAAACGTGAGAGTTTCTATAGCCTCCCTGATATGTAGGAATAATAGGAGTTACACCATGTCTATTTCTCCAAGCTGGATATACCAATAAAGAGTTATCAGTCTGGTCGAATGTGGCATTATAATCTGGAACATGCAAGTTACCGCCCTTACTGTTCCTCCTTTTGGTAATTATCATATTTATAGCACCTTTTACATTAGCGTGGTCTTGATGAACAGGAGCAGAGATATTGCAATTAGAGATAGTAGAACTAAAATTTTTCGCAAATCGCCAGTTATCAGGGATTCTTTGCTGTATTTTCATTGAGTGAGCATCAGCAACAGTTGGAATATATTTTTTAACTATTTCAAAAGATTTAATTCCAGCCGCATACATAGCTTTAACAAAAGTATTAGCACTTTTTACAGCATGTACAGAAGATCTACTAGCGTACGGCCTTCTCATGTGTGGCTTTGGTGGGCAAGAACCACAAATTGTGGAGTATTGTAATACTTCAGCTTTTTTATCATGTAAACCGCTAGACCTTTTCATTTCAGACTTAGGTACACGTTTAGTTTGTATTTCTTTATCAGCTATATTCACAAGGTTCTGTAAATCATCTGGCAAAGTTTTTATAAACAAACCCACAGGAGTTCCATCTGGGTCTATAAGAATGCAATCTTCAAAAATATTAGGCTCGTAACCGCCAACGCTATCTCCAATTTTTAATGGAGAAGTTACAGGCTTTAAGATTAGTTCAGGTAGTTTCATTTTTTAAAACAATAAACCATTATGCAAGGTGGGAACCAACTTTCACCCCACATTTTTATATCCCTATCTTCATAGTGGATTGTTTTGTATGGTGCTTCAACTTTGTATTTTAGTTTTTGCTTCTCTAGTACTTTCCAAATCTTTGGCAGCATTGGGTCAATATCGAAACTCCATTCATAGACTAATTTATTAAAATCACTTCTTGTATGAGTCAATATAGGAATCTCTGCGCCTTCTATATCCATTTTGCAGTTATCAGCTAAAACAGCTTGCTCATCAAAATTTAGACAGGGAACTTTAATAGCTTTATTACTTTTTCTTTTCATTATAGTATTACGCCATACATTGCCATTTTGAGCTATAGATAATGTTGTTTCTTTCCTAAAATCATGAACTAAGGCAGCTTGTTTGACTTTAATAGCATTTTGAAGACCATTTAATTTAGCGTTTTTTTCAATAAGTTCACAATTAAAAGGGTCAGGCTCATAAGTAATTACAGATGCACCTTTAGAAGCTGCTAGTAAAGAGAAAGCACCAACATTACCTCCACAATCAAGCCAGCTTTCATTATTGAGAACTTCCATACCTTTTTTTAGGTACGATTGGTTCGATAAGACCTCTATGAAAGTCTTAATATCGGAAAAGCCTTCTCTATAGAAGAACTCAATCCCTCCTATTGAAGTTTTAGTTAACTTCATTAGCGTAATGCTTTTAATGCGTTTACTAACTCCTGACCTACATAAACTCCTTTTTTTCTAGCTTCTGCTACTACTTCTTTAGCCTCTTCATAATCTTCTGGTCTAAACTCTATTTGTATTGCTTTCATTACATCATTAGCAAGGTTGTCGTTAGGATCTTCAAAATCATCTAATGAACCATAATCAGGCTCGTCTGCAAAAGTTGGTACATCATCACCCCAGCCAAGTAATGATAAATCAAAACCATTTTCCATGAGTGCCTCTAGTTCATGTTTCAATATGTCATCGTCCCAACTAGAGTTCAAAGCCAACTGATTATCTGCAATTATGTATGCTCTACGCTGTTCTGCACTTAGGTGAGAAAGTGTGATAGTAGGGACAGTATCTAATCCTATCTTTTTGGCAGCTGCAATACGACCATGGCCACAAATAACATTACCTGTGTCATCAATTAATACAGGGTTAGTAAACCCAAATTCAGTAAGTGAAATTGCTAATCTTTCAATTTGTGTATCACTATGTACTCTAGGGTTGTTTTTGTATAATGTTAAATCTATTATTCTTGATTGCTTAATATCTTTTGAAGAAAATACAGGCAAGTCTGGAGTTTGAGTCATAATGCGAGAGGTAACTGACCTGAGTGTAGCTCTTTTTTGCGCGGGTAGTATTCTTGAGGTCTTGGCTGTAACCATAATCGCCTGCCATTAACGATTCTGTAATTGCATTTTTGTAGTGGGTCGTAAGCTAGAAAGTCTTTAGAGGTTCGATAAGATAAACCGCGAAATTGGGCTTTTTTCAAGGGTAGAAACGTATAGGGGGATAATTGTAAGGGTCTTACAGAGCAATCTGAAGAGAGTAAAATTAGTTATTTAACGATTTAATAGTAAAATTTGCTAATTGATCTTTAACTTGTTGCATTTCTGCGGGTAATTCTTGTTTTTTATTTTTTAGGTTCTTTTGGATAAGTCGACTCATTAGTGTAGCAGTATCATTCCAACTCTTTTTTCTTTTATTATGTAGCTCTCTAATTATATTTTTATCAACATCAATTCCTACACTATTTCTAATTTTACCTTCACCATCTCTAAAACCATATGCAACTAACTTAGCATCATCATTATATTTAGGGTAGACGGCTTCGCAATAACAAACAATAGCTAGATCAGCACCAGCAGAGCGCTTTCCATTATCTGTTACATCATAATCTGGTAGGTAATCGTTAATCAAACCATCTGAATTATTAACAATTCCAGTATCATTACAGGCATAACAATTGTGAAAAGGTGGTCTGAATGTAACATCACGATCTATTGCAGATCTTTTATAGTTTTTCATGAATTTTAAAAGGGTTGATTACTCGCTTTATTTGCAAGCATAGGATTCAATTTTGACTTAGTTTGGCGCTTGCGCAACTCTAAAAACTGCTCATATTGTCCATTTTTAATCCAACGGAAACAGTCAGGAAACATAGGACACCATTCAGCGTTTCTAATCTTCTTAATTCTTGCCTCAATATCTGCCTTTAAACAATCAGGTAATTTTTCTTTAGTTTGCTTATCTAATTTTTGCCATTCAGTAAAAGCTGGTTTCTTCGATTGACTAATACTTTTTTCAGCATTCATTTCTGAATAAAGTTTCCAAAAAATTTCAAAGTCTTTTGTATATGTTTTCTTTTTAGTTTTTTGTTTTAGTTTAACTTGTTTTACTTCGGGTTCATGAGATACACCACCCCTAGTTTGTGTGGTACACCACCCTAGTTCATCAGGTGTACTGGTTGCTGAGACAGACTGCGGTTCATTACTAGAAAGTTGAGGTGTAGGAACTTTACATTCATGCCAAACAGTAACTCGATATGCGTTAGTCTTTTGGCCATGCTCATCAGTTCTGCTAACTTTCTGCAGCCAGCCTAGTGAACATAATTGTTCGACAGTATGAATAACCTTAGTTCTGCACATACCTGCATCATTTGCGATTGTGCTATAACTAGGCCATATATTCGGATAGTAGCTTTGCAATACCCACAATACTGCCAGTTGATGTGGGTTAATTCTTCCTTTTAAGGCAGTCGGCAAAGATACGAAAGGAGTATTTTCTGG
>TARA_R100001443_G_scaffold10821_1_pt1 | contig 10692 bp, 21 predicted proteins | sample TARA_R100001443 | Tara Oceans TARA_R100001443 (sample SAMEA2622142) | marine metagenome | biome: marine biome (ENVO:00000447); feature: deep chlorophyll maximum layer (ENVO:xxxxxxxx); material: "saline water (ENVO:00002010), including plankton (ENVO:xxxxxxxx)" | depth 50 m
GGTCAAACTGTTCAACAATATATGATTCCGGCATACTATTGGTTAGGATGGGGTATCAAAGGTAAAAGAGAGTATTATTCTTATAACTATAGTAAAAAACTGATATGGGCATAATCAAAAAAGTCAAACAGTTGTTTAAAACACAAACTACTCTTCTCATGAAAAAAACTGGTACTTTTAAAGAAGAAGATGTTGAATGTTCTATTGATGAAGAAAAAATTGAATGCTCCAAATTAGAAACACCAATATTTGAGTGTGGACCAGGACATTTTAGTCATGGATATAGTCCATATGTTGGAATTCCTGCTCCAGTATATCTTAATGATGATTCGTGGTTTGGACCTGCTCCTGTTAGATCTCAAAACCAAATTGATTATATGCAACAAGAATACGAAATTAAACGACAGGAACGGGAAGAAAATTTTTCTGTAGAACCTAATGACATACATCAAAGAATGTATGAAATTGCCACTCAAAATAGTAATACCACTATCGATATTAATCCTCCTGGTGGTTCAGAAAATTTTCTTGATGGAGGTTCTAATGGTTATGGATGGATGTCAGGAACTGGTAAGGAGCAATTTTTATGACTGAAGATTGGCGTTATAGTGAGCAAAAACTTGTTCTTCGTGAACAGGCATTAAAAGTTCTTCTTTCTAAATATGGTGGTCAGATGGAAGGATCTATTCCTAAGTATTCAACACAATCAATCTATGAGTGTGCTCACGATTGGATATCACAAGGAAATATTAATACATCAGGTATTGTTAGTTATTACAAGGCATATTATTCATGAAAAAAATTATTGCATCCCTGGTTGCTGCGGCAACGGTTGCCCTGCCTGTCCATTCAGACCCACTCCAAGAAAATGAGTACTATACTAGTCACTCTACGGGGTGTATGTTACTTCGGGAATGTACAGATGGAGTCGAACAAGTCTTTAGTCTTCTGGATATTTCTAGTCAGTATCCCAATACTGACGATTTTTATTCTATTGCTAACGAATTCAACAACATGCTTGTCTCCCTTAGGAGGATCGGAGTTAAGGTGTTTCTAGCAGATGAAAAATATTTTCCTGTAGGACATCGTGGTGTTTATCATACAGTGGGAAATAATTTTTTCTTAAATAAAACATTTATGAAACGTCCGGGTGTATTAATGAGTGTAATGCGTCATGAAGGATGGCACGCCGCACAAGATTGTATGGCAGGAACTATTGAAAATAACATGATTGCTATTATTATGGATGAAGAAAAAGTTCCTGAGATATGGCAGGAAATGGCAAGAAGAACATATAAACATATGCCTAGTGCTATTCCATGGGAAAAAGAAGCAACTTGGGCAGGTAGAACTGCCGGTATGACTCAGAAAGCACTTAAATCTTGTGCTCGTGGTGATATGTGGACTGATTATAAACCTACACCTCTGACTAAAGAATGGTTAGAAAAAAATGGTTATATTAAACTTGATGGAACTAGTTACGGCACTAAATAATTCTGCCTTACTCTTTTACCATGCCAGAAGAAGTAAAGAAAGACGAAGTAAAGAAAGAAGAATTAAAAGGAGATAAGAAAAAAGGACCACTTGGAAAGTTAAAAGAAAAAGTTGAGGACTCTGAGGAACAACTTAATATTATTTCAACTTTTGTTCGTCTAGGTATTCTTGTTTGGTCTGGTGGAATTCTTACTCTTAATTATGTGACGATTCCTGGTTTTCCTCAAGGAAAAATTGATCCGACATTCATAGCCAGTGTTTTTACGGGGGTTTTAGCTACGTTCGGGGTTCAGACGGCAAAAAATAAAAATGGTAATGGTAATGGTAGTTCTTCTTCGGGTGCGATAAACAAATCTGATTTAGAAAAATTAATTAATGCAGCATCTCAAACTGCACCTGCACAAACTATCCGGATTGAGCAAGCACCTCTTCAAATTGGAAATCAACCACCTCAAGGACCACCAAAATCTAACGATTCCTATAAGATGTAATACTGCCGAATTTAAAAAATAAATTATGACTGATATTGTAAAACAGGTAAACCCCAAAGAAAAATTATCTAAACGCAGAAGATTTAGACGTAGAGGTCCATTTAAATGGGTTCTTCTTGGTGTGGGTGGTTTAGTCGCAGTTGCACATATTGGTGCTCTTGGTCATCTAATGAAGATGACTGAGAAATATGCAGATAGACCACAGTATCCTTCTATCAATCTTCCTACCGGAGAGTATTCATCATATGATGTAAAGGTGGGAAAAGAAGGATATGAAATTAGATATAATGCTAATGATCCGAAAGTATTAGTTAGGGAAAGTAATTTAGATTTAAAAAGTAGTAAAAAAGGATTTTTTGGTAGTTCTCAAAGTTTAGATAAAAATGAATATATTCGGAAAGAATATACAATGTATGGTGAGTCAAATGGAGGTAATGATCCTGAGGGAAAGTTGAGTGCCGAAAAGTTAACGTGTATCAAATCGGAAGGTTCTGGAGAGTCAACCGGTGCGATAGTGGGAGCTAGCATGACCAGTGGACTTGCTCCAGTATTAACTGGAATTCCTTATGTTGGATGGTTGGCTGCTGGATGGGCAACTATGTTAGGTCAAAATGTTGGAAGTAATCTTGGTGGTGAAATAGCAAAATCTGTTAGTGGTTGCTAACAATTAATTAATTGGCATTGGTAAAAAATAACTAGATAGTGTAGTTAAATTTTTTAAATATGAAGTTCTTTTTTGTACTTCTAACAACTTTCTTTTTAGCAGCACCGGCATGGGCTGTAGATGTTATAATGAACTCTGATGGTAATCTTCAGTTTGAACCATCTGATATCACAATTACTAAAGGAGAAAGCATACACTTTGTAAATGGTATGTTACCACCTCATAATATTATTGTGAATGGTCGTCCTGATTTATCTAGAGAATCATTATTTTTTAGTCCTGGTCAAACTCAAGATATAAAATTTACTGAAGTAGGAGATTATGATATTTTTTGTGGGCATCATCAAGGTGCGGGCATGATTGGAACAGTACACGTTAACTAAAAAAATAAATGGAATATACGATTACATGGAAATCATCTGACGGAACGGAAACTACTTTTCAATGTGCAGATGACCAGTATCTATTAGAAGCTGCCGAAGATGTTGATATTGATGCACCGTCTTCATGCAAGGCAGGTGCTTGTTCTACATGTGCCGGTAAACTTGAAAGTGGAACGGTAAATCAGGAGGAGCAATCTTTTCTTGATGATGATCAAATAGAAGATGGATTTATCCTGACATGTGTATCATATCCAATAAGTGACTGTGTTGTATTGGCAGAACAGGAGGAATGTCTTTATTGATATAATTAAAATGAATTGAAAGAAATGGAGTTAATTAAATGAAAGTTGGTATTATTGGTTTAGGTAGAATGGGCGAGGGTATGTCTCGTCGGATGATGAAAGCAGGTATTGAAACCTGGGGTTATAGGCGTAACTATGCAAAGGCTGAAGAAGCATTTGAAAAAGGTTATGTCAGTGGAATTGCCACTGATTTAGAAAATCTTGTTAAAATAGTTCATCATGTAGATGGACAAGTTGGTAAATGTCCCGGAATTTTTCAACTTGTTATTCCAGCAGAATTAGTAGAGGACACACTCAATGAGTTATTACCATTACTTGGCGACGGAGATATTATTATTGATCATGGCAATAGCAACTTTAAAGATTCTCGCAGGAGAGCAGAAAGGCTTTCTAAGTATGGTATCCAATATATTGACTGCGGTACTTCTGGTGGAGTTTACGGTCTGGAGCGTGGATACTGTCTTATGGTTGGTGGTGCAAGTGGCGCAGTATCTGCCTGTGCCCCTATTTTCAGGGCACTGGCACCTGGCATTGCCTCTGCACCCCGCACGGACCCTTACACAAACGCAACATCTGCTGAGTATGGTTGGTTACACTGTGGAGGTCCTGGAGCAGGTCATTTTGTAAAGATGGTTCACAACGGAGTCGAATATGGAATCATGCAAGCGTATGCAGAAGGGTTTAATATTCTCCATCATGGTAATCTTGGTTCCCAATATGTTAAGGAAGGGGATGCTGAGATTGCTCCGATGGAAAATCCGGCAGACTATCAATATGATATTGACACTGTTGAGGTGGCTGAGCTTTGGCGTCGTGGTAGCGTTGTTGGTAGTTGGTTACTTGATCTTACCGCTGATGTACTACGGCATGATCCTAAACTTAGCAAGTTCGATGGGGGAGTATCAGACTCTGGTGAAGGTCGTTGGACTCTTCACGCTGCTGTGGATCTTGGTGTACCCACACCTGTTATCTCTGCCGCACTATTTGAACGCTTTAATTCTAGAAGATTGGGCGAGTTCGGAAACAAAATCTTAAATGGTATGAGATATATGTTTGGAGGTCATAACGTAAGATGATTTGTATTGGAGCACAAACTATTACAACAACTCTCGCTACAATTGCTATTGGATCGATAACTCCGGAAGAGATTAGAACTTATGTTTCTATAAATGCGGATCCGTGGGACAATAATGAACAGATTAACTTTAAAGAACCTATGGGTTCTTTAGGTATTGAATATGATATTCATAAGAATATGAAATTGTTTATGGAACATATTTCTTCTCCGATGCAGTGCAATGATTCTCCAGGTATTAATCATGCAGGTGTTAAATTTTATGCTCCACTTGGAGGCACCACTCTTTATTCTGGAATCAGCATCAACAACTCTAATTTTGATACTAATGATAACTTTAGTGGACCATTGGCATCAATAGGTGTAGAATATGGTGACTCTTACAAATTTTATACTGAATATTTGACAAGTGTTGATGATATTGAAAATGGAAGAGCATCAATTGGATTTAAGGTATTTTTTAAATGACTTTAGCAAACGTTTTACTTTGGGTCGCAATCCCATTCGTACTTATTACATTTTGTTTTGGATTTATCAAAGGTGATAATGACTATTATGATAGTGATGATTATACTGGAAATGGGACAGCACATCCAGTTTTATTTGAGGAGACTGAATGTGATTTGCGTGTAAAAAATGTAAAATGACCCTAGCAAATGTCTTACTTTAGACAACAATCCCATTTGTATTATCCACTATATATTTCGGGTTATGAAAAGGTGAAAATGTCTATTATGAATTATACAAATACGATGGAAACGGAACAGCACGTTAGTAAACGCATAGTTATATTTGGTGCGGCAGGTGATCTTTGTAAAAGAAAACTCATCCCTTCTTTATATCAATTATGGTATAAAAAACTTTTACCTCAAGGACTACTAATTGTAGGTTCTTCACGTAGAGAATTTTCTAGAGAGTGTTGGTTAAATTATTTGGGAGATTATCCTGAAGAATTTACTCATTGGTTGGATTTTGTTTCATGTGATTTATCGTGTGAAAATAGTTTAAATCAATTACATGATGATAGTATGGATACCACATACTTTTTATCTGTACCACCTAGCACATATGCCGATGCAATTACTAATTTAAAGAAAGGAGGATTTTTAAATGATCCAGAAAGATCGAGGGTGGTTATCGAGAAACCCTTTGGATACGATTATAAATCTGCTAATCATTTACAGTCAGTGGTGGAGCGATATTTACGCGAAAAACAAGTTTATCGCATTGACCATTATCTTGGTAAAGATACTGTTAATAATATTCTTGCCACTCGTTTCAGTAACACACTACTTGAACCACTATGGAATAGGCAGTATATAGAAGAGGTTCAGATTTTTGCAACTGAGACTATTGGTTGTGAAGGTCGTTCACAATATTATGATGGTTCTGGTGTTGTTAGAGACATGTTGCAAAATCATATGCTTCAAGTCCTTGCACTGATTGCTATGGAGGCACCATGCAAAATGAATGCTACTGAAATTCGTAGAGAGAAAACAAAAGTACTTGCCGCAACTAGACTAGGACATAAAATTATTTTTGGGCAATATGACACTTACAAATCTGAAGAGGGTGTTGATCCTGTCAGTAACACTGCTACCTATGTTGCTGGTGACATTTATGTCGATAACTGGCGTTGGGAGGGAGTTCCTTTTCACTTCATGAGTGGAAAGAAAATGCCTTACCAATGTGTAGAAGTAGTTATTAAATTAAAAGCACCACCACAACAATTGTTTGATGGTCATGAATATAATGATCGTATTGTAATGAGGTTACAACCACATCCTCATTTTGATATTAGAATTGATATGAAAGCACCTGGTTTTAAAAATGATGTCGAGACTGCAACCCTTACTCATAGGTATCCTGATTGGTTAGGAGTTGATGGTTATGAAAAACTTCTTTATGATGCACTTTATAATGACCAGTCACATTTTGTTCACTCTGAAGAAGTTCTAGAATCCTGGAGGATTGTCGATGATTTACTTTGTACTGGGGATAATTGCCCCATACGTACTACTCCTTATATCTATATTGCTGGTTCCTGGGGACCATGGCACAAAACAGATGAAATAACTAAATGGGATTATCCGGCATGAGTACTTTATTTGTATTTACATTTGTATTACTTCTTGTTTCCGTTATGGAATACACTTGGCCAGTTAAAAAATGATATTATTTGTGAGAACAGTTATGCAGACTCCATGGTGTTTAGGACTTATGGGGTTTGTTTTGGTATTTGTTCCTGTTATAGGGATGTGGGCTATACATAATTATGGTTGGGAACATTGGGAACCATTTAGTAAACACAAATGAACTATCAATTAACACTGTTACTTTGTTTTACACCACTTGTTATTATCTACATAGTGATGAAACTAGCAGTTTGGATTTCTGCCGTAAATACCGAATCAAATTATGTCAGAAAAGAACCTTTACGAAAACGAGGACCCTATCTGGAAAATCCATATGCAGACGTTGATGAAGATGAAGAGGAATTTGGAGATCGCACAGATTATCGATAATTCTTTATATCAATATTATACTGTAGAAAGAGATCTTCCTGTGCCTAATTGGAGACAAATAAAAGATGCCGACTGGTGGATGCAATACTTAAAAGATATGGGAATTGATCCTAGAAATCCATGAATTTAATATTAAGACCTCATGAAAATTATAATGATCCTGTATGGAGTGTAATAATTTCTATTATACTTCTTTTGATAGGAGTTGTTTATATTGTTGTCTATATACTGGGTATAGACGATAGGGAATCCCATGGGAGCAATGACACCCCCAAGCAGGAAGAGCTGCTACAACTTCAGAGTGGTGGAGATCAACAGAGTTCTGGACGGGGACACGATAGACGTGACGATAGATCTGGGGTTCGACCTTTACAAGAAGGAGAGAGTGAGAGTGGCGGGAGTGGACACTCCGGAAAAGAGAACAAGAAACCCTGAAGAGAAAGAACTTGGAATCGACGCAACCGAATGGCTCAAGGCGAAATTGGAAGGTGCTATATCTGGTGACGATGAGTTGTCTGTTAGGACTGAACTTGTTGGTGGTGTCGGGAAATATGGCCGTCTTCTTGGCTGGTTATACATTGGGGACGCAGAGTTGTCCCTTAATGAACAAATGATTACTGAGGGTTATGCCTGGGAATATGATGGAGGAACAAAACAAAAAGATTTTGGACAACTACGTGAGATTCGTAAGGCACATGGGACATTAGTGGAATGACAAAAAATATAATTATCAATGCTCCAGAAGGAACAAATATTGAGGGATTACAAATAGAACAGACAATTTCTCAACCGGCAGATCTAGAAGTAGGTCCTGTAAAAGTTGGAGATTTTTCTGTTCTTACTTGGAGTAATATTTCTGCCGTAATTATTTTACTTGGAGTTCTTGCTATATTTTATAGATTCTTAAAAACTAAATAAAAATTATTTGGGAATTTAAACGATGCAAAAAGTAATTAACATCTTAGCAGTTCTATCATTTGTCGGCACGGCATCTATTATTGGTGGTGGTTTTTATCTCTATTCACAAAAAGATGCTCTTATAGAAGAAGCTAAAAAGAGAGCAACTGAAGAAGTAATGAAAGTTGTTCCAGATATGATTGGTAATTTAATGCCAGAAATTCCAGAAATTCCTTCTGCTACTGGTGGAGCAATTCCTTTTTAATGATTAATGCCTGAAATTAATATTCCTGAAATTAATATTAAAACACCTGAAATTAATATTAGGACATTAGATATTCCTAATGTTCCTAGGTGGTTAACTGATGCATCATTATCTTTACCATCTACTGCACCAGTTACTGTTGACATAGGAATTCCTGTTATTGATATGCCTGGTTGTGTAGAGGCACATAAAACTAATAATAAGAAAAATAATCAAATTAAAACTGATGATGAAAGAGGTATAAAAACATTTTGTGATGCTGGTGTTCCTTCATATAATCCAATAGATTTTAATGCTGCCGATCATTTACAAACACCAAAGGCACCCATTCCTCCTTACAAAGCACCAGAACCACCAAAAGATGTTCCGTTAAAATCTATTCCAAAAATTCCACCAGTTGTAACTGCTACAGTGGAGCAAGTTGAAGAAGTTCCTCCACCCGAACCTGAAATTCCTTGGGTTGAAAAATATTTACCAGCACCAGAAGCAGCAACTACAACTGCTGCTATTGCGTTAGTTGCCACAACTTCTGCTTTACTTGCAAAACCTCTTGCTGATATTTTATTGCGTGTTATAAAACCAACGATTAAAAAAGTTGTTAAAAAAATTGCTGATATTAGGGGGAAAGAGACAAAGGTCTTGAGCGCATCGGTCCGCCGAGCAGAGCAGCGGGATCGGAATCAGGCGATAAAGCAGATTCGTTCTGCTTTGAAACCGAAGGGATAGAGTGTGCATGAGGACTAATGTAAGTCTTATCTCTTACTACGACATCAGCACATATTCTTGCATAACGACTTCTGGGATGAAAACTAATTCCAGATTTAATCAATTCTCCACAATTTTTGAGACGAGCAATTTCAAAGTCTAATCTTTTGTTAGCAGCTTGTTGTTGCATTAAAGAAATACTAGCAGCTGCCGCTTCTTTACATTGTTCTTGTAGTTTTTTATCTAATGGTGTACTCCAAGTCATGGAGAAACCCACACTTAAATTATAATTATCTTTTTGACCTGTTCTAATAGGAATTCTGTATAATATGTCGCCAGGATTATCAGGAGCGCCATCACCAATTATATTTCCATCATCATCAAAATCACCCGTAAGATCTCTCATATCATATACATTATCTAAGTAACTACCTTCAAATGGTTTTTGTGCCGATACTGCTCCTGTCACATATGGTGTAAAATTAACGGTTTCTCCTTGGCACTGGATACCTGAACCATAAGTGTTAGTGATATATGGTCCTTGTAAAACTTGAATAGCTTGATTGGTAACTGAGCCTGAACTATTGGCAATTGGAGCAGCAGTTGCACTGACTCCCCCTACAGTTTCCGCAACCGCAGGTGTCGCATTGGTTAGTTGTGTTAGACATAAAATTACTGGGAGAAAATACTTGTTGTATCGGTGATACTGGTCACCTCTGTTGTTCTTTGAATAATTGTGTGATTTTGCAGTCCGGGTCCAGAATAAGTTTCTGTGAACTGAAATGCTCCCCCCTGTGTTGTTTGTCTGAATTGGGGAACGTCTGTTACTCCTGTCCATGATGATGTCACTCCATCTATAGTTACACTTGTGGAACCTGTTGTAGGACTTAAGGTTCCGTTTACTGGTTCAATTCCACTACCAGTTGAAGAATATTGGTATCCTGTATTGTAATCCATCGAATTGATGGTTTCAACAACTTTACTTGTTGTTTCCGTGTGGCTGGTCATTGAACCTTGTTGAAAATTTGGGACCACTGGGACCGCCAGGGCAGTTGCAGGTATGATACTTGCAACCACCACACACATCGCAGACCAAATTATCGTCCCTCCAAAACGGATCATTTTCAATCTCCTTTTGCAATTTAGTCAATAACGGTGATCTCCGAGACAAATTGTCCGATTCCACTTGTACCAGCTCCTCCAGCAGTCACGGTAAGAACACCTGCAGAGGTTACAGTACCGGCAAGATCACCAGCAGCACCAGCAGTATAAGAAGTTAATGATGAAAAGTTTGGATTAGCACCTACTGTTGCGGCACTTGTCGGAACTGCATCAGCTTGGGTATAAGATTGACTGAAGGAAAATGCTGATCCGGCAGTGTCTTGTGTTGCTGCAATTGTTCCTGGATTATATACACCAGAAGTAATCGTTCCTGCAGAAACTGTTCCTGCCGTGCTTCCATCTGTAGTATCAATATTTGATCCAGAAATACTGAATGATGAACCAATTCTAGTAGATGTCGCCCTTGCTGCATCAACAGTCAGTTGTACACTTGATGCATGTTTACTTACAATACCACCAGCATAAACAGGTGATGTCATCAATATCATACCAATAGCAATAAATGCTTTTTTCATGGGTTTGAAGAAGATGTAAAATTATTTAGTTTAAAAAAACGTCTAAATAATGCGAATCATGTAATTAAAATTTTATTAGAATCATGACTGAACAACAACAACATCTTGCAAATCTTATTGAACAGAGAGATGGATTGAGAAGTGATCTTGAAAAACTTCAAGAAACAACCGGAAATAGAAGAGAATTATTTTTTAAAGTGCAGGGTGCCATCGAATATTTGACACAGACTGGAGTTCAACTTCCAGAACCAGAA
>TARA_R100001443_G_scaffold987_1_pt1 | contig 10676 bp, 6 predicted proteins | sample TARA_R100001443 | Tara Oceans TARA_R100001443 (sample SAMEA2622142) | marine metagenome | biome: marine biome (ENVO:00000447); feature: deep chlorophyll maximum layer (ENVO:xxxxxxxx); material: "saline water (ENVO:00002010), including plankton (ENVO:xxxxxxxx)" | depth 50 m
GTTCCAGCTAGTAAGTTTACTCGTAAGAAAATACAGGTAAACGAACAGCTTGAAGAGATAGCTGGTCTAGATACTACGATAGACTGGAAGAACACTGGTGATAATAGCTATGATGGTGAAAAGCTAAACTTGCTAGTTCACGATGAGAGTGGTAAGTGGGAGAGGCCTGATAACATATTAAACAACTGGCGAGTTACTAAAACCTGTTTAAGGTTAGGTAGTAGAATCGTTGGTAAATGCATGATGGGCAGTACCAGTAACGCATTAGATAAGGGTGGAAACAATTTTAAAAAGCTATTCAATGATTCTGACGTATCAAGACGAAATGCTAATGGACAAACGAAGTCTGGGCTTTATTCTCTCTTTATCCCTATGGAATGGAACTATGAAGGATTTATTGATGAATACGGACTTCCAGTCTTTGATAATCCAGGTGATGATGAACGACTGGGACCAGACGGTGAACTGATAGATGTAGGCGTAATAACAAGTTGGGAAAATGAAGCTGATGGTTTAAGAGATGATCAAGATGCGTTAAACGAGTTTTATCGACAGTTTCCTAGAACAGAAGAACACGCGTTTAGAGATGAAACTAAAAATAGTATATTTAATTTAATTAAAATATACGAGCAAATAGATTATAACGAAGGCAGCATTCACAACGCTCCTTTTACCGTTGGTAGTTTTTCTTGGGAAAATGGAATTAAAGACACTAGAGTTATATTTCACCCTGATCCTACTGGTAGGTTTAAAGTAAGTTGGGTGCCTCCATCTCATTTGCAAAACAGACAGTTTACAAAAAATGGGATTAAGTTCCCAGGCAATGAGCATGTTGGAGCGTTTGGGTGTGATAGTTATGACATTAGTGGTACTGTTGACGGTAGGGGTTCTAACGGAGCATTACACGGATTAACAAAATTTTCTATGGAAGAAGCGCCATCGAGCACGTTCTTCCTAGAGTATATAGCAAGACCACAAACCGCAGAGATATTTTTTGAAGATGTATTAATGGCATTAGTGTTTTACGGAATGCCGTTACTCGCAGAGAATAACAAACCAAGATTACTATACTATTTAAGACGTAGAGGCTATAGAGGATATAGTATGAACAGACCAGATAGAACTTGGAAAAAAATGTCTACCTCAGAAAAAGAAGTTGGTGGCATACCAAACTCTAGTGAAGATATTAAGCAAGCTCACGCGGCTGCAATAGAGATGTACATTCAAAACCACGTTGGTCATCTTGGTGACGGTCAATATGGAACTGTGTATTTTAATGAGCTACTAAATGATTGGGCTAAGTTTAATATAAACAAAAGAACTAAGCACGATGCTTCAATAAGTTCTGGTTTAGCTATCATGGCTTGCAACAGACACCTATACGCACCAAACGCTAAAATAGAAAAAACACCTTTGAATTTGAATATATCTAAATATGATAATAAAGGGTATAACTCCCAAATAATAAACAAGCATGGCTGAGTCAGTATATGTTAATTTTCCATCTCAAACTGTTTCTGATCTTGAAAAGATGAGCGCAGAGTATGGTTTGAAAGTAGCTCAAGCTATCGAGCATGAGTGGTTTAAAGGTAATCATTCTAACAGATACCTTGATACCCAAAATTCATTTCATAGATTAAGACTGTATGCAAGAGGTGAGCAGTCTATACAAAAATATAAAGACGAATTGTCTATTAATGGCGATTTATCTTATCTTAATTTAGATTGGAAGCCAGTACCTATTATACCTAAATTTGTAGATATAGTTGTTAATGGTATGTCTGAGCGTATGTTTAATATAAAAGCGTATTCTCAAGATCAATACGGCGTTAGTAAGCGAACCGAGTACATGGAGTCGATACAGCGTGATATGAGATCAAGACAGTTTAATGATCAAGCACAAGAGATGTTTAACATGGATCTTTATGAAACAGATAAAGATCAACTACCTGATACTAAAGAAGAGCTTGATTTGCACATGCAACTTACTTATAAGCAGGCTGTAGAAATAGCAGAAGAGCAAGCTATCAATGTTCTTTTAGAGGGTAGTAATTATGATTTAACTAGAAGAAGAGTTTTATATGATCTTACCGTGTTAGGCATAGGGTGTGTAAAAACTAATTTTAATTTTAGTGAAGGTGCAAAGGTTGAATATGTTGATCCTGCTGATTTAGTTTATTCTTACACTGAGTCTCCTTATTTTGATGACATATACTATATAGGTGAAGTAAAAACAATACCTATTAACGAGTTAGCAAAAGAGTTTCCTAATCTTACGGCTAGTGATTTAGAAGAAATAAAAAAATCGTCTTCAAAGAGATACTACGGAACATACGGTAGGCATATACAAGAGGCGGATGATAATAAAATAAAAGTATTATACTTTAATTTTAAAACGTATATGAATAACGTTTATAAGATTAAAGAAACTGGAACAGGTGGATACAAAGCAATAGAAAAACCAGACACGTTTAATCCGCCAAATAACAAAGAAGGAGGTTACTCTAGGATACAGCGATCTGTAGAATGTTTATTTGAAGGTGCTATAGTCTTAGGCACAGACAAGTTGATCAAGTGGAATAAAGCCGATAACATGATGCGTAATAAATCTGACTTTAACAAAGTTAAGATGAATTACTCTCTTGTTGCGCCTCGTATGTATGAGGGTAAAATCGAGTCTTTAGTTAGTAGAATTACTGGGTTTGCTGATATGATTCAGTTAACACATTTAAAGTTACAGCAAGTAATGTCGCGCATGGTGCCTGATGGCGTATACCTTGATGCTGATGGACTTGCTGAAGTAGATTTAGGCAACGGCACAAACTATAATCCACAAGAAGCGCTTAATATGTTCTTCCAAACTGGTAGTGTTATAGGTAGAAGCTTCACTTCAGATGGAGATCAAAATCCTGGTAAAATACCTATTCAAGAAATATCTAACGGAGCAGGTGCTGGTAATAAGTTACAAGCTCTTATAGGCAATTACAACTATTATCTACAGATGATACGTGATGTAACAGGCCTTAATGAAGCTAGAGATGCTAGTGTGCCAGATCCAAAGTCATTAGTAGGAGTTCAAAAGCTAGCAGCCGCAAATTCAAACGTTGCTACACGTCACATACTTAACGCAAGCTCTTTTCTAACAGTGTCTATGGCTGAAGCTTTATCTCTTAGAATATCAGACATACTTGAATATTCACCAACAGCCGATGCGTTTGTTCAGGCTATAGGATCACATAACGTAGCTACGTTAAAAGAAATGTCTGAACTGCACTTGTATGATTTCGGTATATTTCTTGAGTTAGAACCTGACGCTGAAGAAAAACAATTGTTAGAAAACAACATACAAACAGCACTAGCTCAACAGTTAATAGATTTAGATGATGCTATTGATATTAGAGAAGTTAGAAATATAAAGTTAGCTAATCAACTGTTAAAGATTAAACGTAAGAAAAAACAAGAACGAGATCAAAAAATCCAACAAGAGAACGCACAAGCGCAAGCACAAGCAAATGCGCAAGCTCAACAAGCCATTGCTCAAACTGAGATGCAAAAAAATCAGGCAAAAGCTCAAGCGGACTTGCAACTAGAGGCAACAAGAAACGAAGGTAAATTAAAACATCTACAAGAAGAAGTTAGATTAAAGAAAGAACTTATGGCTTACGAGTTTGAATTAAATCAAAAACTACGTGGCGAAGAACGCTCGCAAGCTATGGGAGTAGAGAGGATGAAAGAAGACGGTAAAGATAGGCGAGAAAATATGAAACAAACGAGTAAAAAGTTTGAGTCTTCAGGTAATGATATACTAGGAGGCGGAATGGGTTTAGATAAGTTTAACCCACAAATTGGTAATTAATTATATAATATTTTATGATGGAACAAGAAAATCAAACAGATCTTGAGGATGTAATCCAAGAGGTCGAAAACGAAACGCCTCAAGAAGAGGTTGTTGAAGAAAAACCCGAGCTTGATTTAAGCAAGTTTGATAGCGCAGATAATCCTGACGTTATTAAAGTAGATTTATCTCAACCGGCAGCAGAAGAAACTACACCTGAAGAAGTAGTTGCAGAACCTGTTGATGAAAACGAAGTTGAAGCACCAGCGTTAGAAGAGATAACAGACGAAGTAGAAGCGCTTGAAGAAGAGATTATACAAGCTGTTGAGGAGTCTGAGCAAACAGGTGAGGCATTGCCTGACAACATACAAAAACTAGTAGAGTTTATGAATGACACTGGTGGTGATATTAATGACTACGTAAAGCTAAATAGAGACATAAACGAATTAGATGATCAAGATGCTTTACGTGAATATTACAAAACAAAAAAACCTCATTTATCTTCTGAAGAAGTAGACTTTTTGATGGAAGATCAATTTGCCTATGATGAATCAATAGATGATGAGCGTGATATAAAGAGAAGAAAATTAGCCCGAAAAGAGCAAGTTGCTGAGGCTAAAGCCTATTTAGACGGGCAAAAGTCTAAGTACTATGAAGAAATTAAAGCTGGAATAAAGCTCACGCCCGAGCAACAGAAAGCTGTAGATTTTTTCAACAGATACAATAAAGAGTCAGAGCAAACTCAAAAAGTTGTTGAAAAACAAAAGTCCGTATTTAACAAAAAGACCGAGCAGGTTTTTAATGACAAATTCAAAGGTTTTGAATATAGTGTTGGAGATAAAAAATACAGATTCAATGTTAAGAATACAGATCAGGTAAAGCAAAGCCAAAGTGATATTAATAACTTTGTTGGAAAGTTTCTAAACGAAGAGAACACGATGGAAGACGCTAGAGGTTACCATAAAGGTCTATACACAGCAATGCATGCTGATGCTATAGCTCAACATTTTTATGAGCAAGGTAAAGCAGATGCAATACAAGAAACAGTTGCTAAATCTAAGAACATCAACACAGATGCTAGAGGAGCGTACAGCGCGCCTCAATCTGGAGGCATGAAGTTCAAAGTATTAGGCGATGATTCTGATTCTTTTAAATTTAAAATTAAAAGTAAAAACAAAAAGTAAATTAAGAAAAAATGGCAATTACAAATGGACCGTTACTTAACAAAGTCCCAACTGCACAGCAGCAGACTTTAGCAAGTAACTACATTGACTTCGCAGGCGGTTCAACTGGCTGGGAGCAACAATATTTACCAGACCTAATGGAGAAAGAGGCTGAAGTGTTCGGACAAAGAACTATCTCAGGTTTCCTTTCTCAAGTAGGTGCTGAAGAGGCGATGACGTCTGACCAAGTTGTTTGGTCTGAGCAATCTCGCTTACATTTATCATACGTTGGTACAGTAGCTACTGCTGGTGATACTAGCGGTACATTCACAGTTGTAACTGATATCGACGGTTCTGGTGACGGTGAAAACGGTTTTGCTGTAGCTAACCACGGTGTTCGTGTAAACGATATCGTACTTATTGCTACTGCAGGTATCGTAACTAAAGCGTTAGTTGTAGCGACGCCAGCGACAGCTGCTATCACGGTTGAGGCTTATGATAAGGCTGATCTTGCTGGACACGCTACTACTGGTAGTGGTTCTGTATTATTAGTTATAGGTTCTGAGTACGGTAAAGGAGCAAAGTATGCTGGTATTACTGGTGCTGCTGAAGCTGACAAGCGTACTGCTCTAACACCGACTTTCAAGTCGTTCAGCAACAAGCCAATCATCATGAAGGATTACTACGAGATCTCTGGATCTGATACTTCTCAAGTTGGTTGGGTTGAAGTTACAGGTGAAGAAGGTCAGTCAGGTTACTTATGGTACCTAAAGGCTTCAGGAGACACTCGTGCTCGTTTCACTGATTACTTAGAGATGGCTATGCTTGAGTCTGAAAAGACAGAAGCTGCTTCTCTTATCGGTTTCAACGGAAGTGTTGTTCGTGATGGTACAGACGCAGGTGCAAACGGCGCTGGTACTGAAGGTTTATTCGCGGCTATTGAGTCTCGCGGAAACGTAACTTCAGGTATTACTGGTGTTAACGCTGCTACTGACTTAGCTGAGTTTGATGCTATTCTAGCAGAGTTTGATAAGCAAGGTGCTATTGAAGAGAACATGATGTTTGTGAACCGTGCGACTAGCTTAGCTATCGACGACATGCTTGCATCTATGAACTCTTACGGTGCTGGTGGAACTTCTTATGGAGTGTTTGAAAACGATGAAGACATGGCTCTAAACCTTGGCTTCTCTGGTTTCCGTCGCGGATCTTACGACTTCTACAAGTCTGACTTCCGTTACTTAAACGACAAAGCAACTCGTGGAGAGATCAACCGTATTGCTGGATCTGCTGCTATTCGCGGTGTTATTATTCCAGCTGGTACTTCAACTGTATACGATCAATCACTAGGTAAGAACCTTAAGCGTCCTTTCCTACACGTTCGTTACAGAGCTTCTAATACGGATAACCGTAAGATGAAGACGTGGGTAACTGGTTCGGTTGGTGCTGCAACTTCAGCGCTTGACGCGATGCAGATTCACTATTTATCTGAGCGTTGCTTAGTAACGCAAGGAGCAAACAACTTCATGTTGATGAAGTAAGATTATATTTGATGAAACTACCCTGCCTTCGGGTAGGGTAGTTTTATATTAACTTTTATTATATTATATATTATGGCAAAAAATAAAAAAGAAGAGGTTGTAGATCAACCTGTAGAAAATGTAACTGTTGTTGAAGAAGTACCTGTTACGAAAGAGGTTCATGTTGAACCTAAGAAGAAGCGAGCTGGTGATACTACTAAAAAGCTAGGTGACGGCTGGGAGTTTAAAAATAGAATATATAGACTTAAAGGCAGGAAAAAGCCTTTGTCAAGATCTATTAGAAGCGCAAACGTTCACTGGTTTGATGAAGAAAAAGGCTACGAAAGAGAACTTAAATATTGTTCTAATCAACGAACTTGCTTCGTTGACGAGATGAAGGGTGATCAAAGGCTTGAGCATATTATATTTAGAAACGGTATGCTTATAGTAGAAAAAGAAAAAACTATATTGCAAAAGTTTTTATCTTTATATCACCCAGACAGAGACACAGTGTTCTACGAAGAAAAACCAGTAAGAAAAGCAGAAAATGAAATTGCTTGGCTTGAAATGGAAGTTATGGCGTTAAATAGCGCCATGGAACTAGAAGTTGATATGGCAGAAGCAGTGTTAAGAGCTGAGATTGGTTCTAAGGTATCTACGATGAGTTCTAAGGAGCTTAAAAGAGATTTGATACTATTTGCTAAGAGAAACCCTAAGTTATTCTTAGAATTAGTTACTGATGAAAATGTAGCGCTAAGAAACTTTGGTATTAAAGCAACTGAACTTAATATTATTAAACTGTCTACTGATCAAAGAACCTTTACATGGGGATCAAATGGTAGGAAATTAATGACAGTTCCTTTTGATGAACACCCGTATTCGGCATTAGCGTCTTGGTTTAAGACAGATGAAGGTATGGAAGTTTATACAAATATAGAAAAACGATTAAAATAATAATCAACGGTGATGCAACTACCCTTCGGGGTGGTTGCAAAACTACAAAAAAAGAATTATGGCAATAAGTGTAGACACAGTATATCAAAGAGTATTAGCCCTTGCAAACAAAGAGCAACGTGGTTATATAACTCCTCAGGAGTTTAACTTATTGGCAAACCAAGCTCAAATACAAATATTTGAAACATATTTTTACTCTAAAAATTTAAAACAGCTTCAAGAGCCTAACAGAACAAACGAAGTTGACGAAACCGATATACAGGAATTAATAGATAGAAAATTAGCGCCGTTTCAATCATTTGAATCTGTAACAAGTGGACATACGTTTCCAGCTACAGTAACTGTGAGCGGCACGGCGTATGATGTTTTTCAAACAGGTATGGTGCTTTCTGGAAACGAGCCATGTCAAAAGGTTAGCGTATTTGAAGCTCAGCGATTAAAAAGCTCAACAAGGCACATGGCGACAACATCAGGCCAAGCACCAATATACTGCGACAGTAGAACAAGCGGGCAAGATATACAAGTATATGATGGCGGTGTAGATCCAGTAACTAGCAGCGTGACTGTTGAATGCTTTAGAGTACCAAAAACAGTTAACTGGGCTTATGTTGTTATTAACGGTAAAGCAATGTATAACTCTACTTTAGCTGTAGATTTCGAGCTACATAAAGCAGAAACAGACACCGTAGTTTACAAGATATTAGAACTAGCAGGTATAGTTCTTAACAAACCTGGCCTAGTACAGATAGCTGCTGGTAAAGAAGCTTCTGAATTAGCTATTCAAAAAATCTCATAATGGGTATATTAACTTCAGCAGAAAAAACATATTACTTAACAGGTGGTGACCACGGTAATTATAGATTTATAAGCCTAACAGAAATTATAGACTCTTTTGCGGCGACATATGTAGGCGCAGGAAAACTGTGTGAAAACGTTGTAATGGCTGACATAACGTTCCATGCAATACGATCTCTACAAGAATTAAGCTATGATACACTTAAGTGTACAAAAGACTGGGAAGTAGTAGTACCAACCTCGCTTATGTTAGTCATGCCTGTTGATTACGTTAATTATGTAAACTTAGCTTGGAGTGACGCGAACGGTATACAAAGAACTATATACAAAACATCTAAAACATCTAATCCTTTAGACATAGGCCACGATGTTCAAGACTTTGGTGGTTTTGATACTAGCGCTTTAGGTGCTAACGATGATCTTACCACGGATGAAGACTCTACTACGTGGGGTAATTATAAGTCTCAAACTAACGCGACTGATATAGGTGATGTTGACTCTGACGAATTTGATGATACATACGGTGATTTAATAGGTGGTAGATATGGCATTGATCCGCAGTACGCTCAAGCAAACGGCTCGTTTTATATTGATGACTCAGCTGGTAAGTTTCATTTTAGCTCTAACCTAGCAGGTAAAACATTGGTGTTAAAATACATTAGTGATGGTATATCTACGTCAGCTGATAATACCTCTATAGACCTAAGCTCTTCACTAGTACCTAAGTTCGCTGAAGAAGCAATATACAAACATATTCTTTACGGAGTGCTTTCAGCAAGAAAAGACTCACAGCAAGCTTTGTTGACTCAAATTAAAAAAGAAAGATTTGCTGAAACTAGAAAAGCTAAACTTAGATTATCTAATTACAAATTAGAAGAACTTACACAAGTATTAAGAGGTAAGTCTAAAACAATTAAGCACTAACACATGCCAGTAGTAACACATAACTTTTCTCAAGGCAAGATGAACAAGGACATGGACGAGCGCCTTGTTCCCAATGGTCAATATAGAGAAGCAACTAATATACAGATAGCTACTTCAGATGGTTCTAACGTAGGCACCGCTCAGACTTTATTAGGTAATATCAAACGAAACTCTATAAAGCAAGATTCAAGTGATAGTTACGTTTATGATGTTGCAGACACATCTACAGTAGTTGGTTGTATTAGTGATCCAGCAACAGATAATATATACTACTTTGTTTCTTCTGGTGATTTAAATAATGCCGAAGGATCTCCAGCTATATCTAAAGATTATATTATACAGTTTGACACTGTAGCAAGAAGTCTCAAATACGTTTTTGTAGATATATTTAAAGTAAAAGTTACTATTGCGCAAGCTAGCACTAGTAGCCAAGATTTTTTATACATACCTAAAGGAAGTGATGTAACAAATCAAGCTGGTGGTACTCACTCTGCTGCAGACTTTAACTTTACTGGCGTTAGGATAGGTATGCGTGTTACAGGCACGTTAGGTGACAATACATATAACGCTGCTGATAATATTAAAGTATCAGATATTATATACAACGCTTCAAACTCTAGCTATAAAATAATGTTAGAACAAAACGGCACTGCTTTTACTCCACCTACAGGTGTAGATGCTAGTGACGCTATAGAGTTTATATCGCCAAGAGTTTTAAACTTTAATAAAAATATTTATATTACTGCTATAAATATATTAGATGATTTTTTATTTTGGACTGACAATGTATCTGAGCCAAAGAAAATAAGCATATCTAGATCTATAGCAGGAACAGGTGGATTGAAATCAACTGACGGTGACGCAACCCCGTTAACAGGTTTTGCTAATGCTAATACATCTCTTACTTATAAAACTTTCAATGGGTCACTACCGTTTTTTAATACTAGATTAGTAACTAAATCTGGTTCACTGACTCTTGGTATTTACTCTGTTGATATCTTAGGAACACCAGCTATTATTACTAGGAGTGATAATAAACGCCCTGTTTTTGTAGACGAAAGCCACGTAACAGTAATAAAGCCATCGCCTACACAAGCTCCGATAATAGATGCTTTTAGAACTTCAGTACCTAGAGTTAATTCTTCTGGTGTAGAAAACCCATTGCACGGCACGCTGTCAAATAAATCGTTTTTTGATGATGATGAATCATTAAACAACGGAGACACTATTTCCATTAATCTTGATCAAGGTGCTCATTTTGAAAATGGAGATATACTAAAGCTTATAAGACAATCAACAGCGACTCAAGGACCAGTAGAGTTTGAAGATTACGATATTTTAGCGAGAGTAATAAGCTCTGGTGTTACAGATCCTGATTCAATAAACCAGAATTACGTAATAGAAATAATATCTATAAGCAATGAAATATCAGCAAGTGATTTAACTTGGTATGTTAGAATTGATCCAGGCGATACTTTATTTGATTTT
>TARA_R100001443_G_scaffold114946_1_pt1 | contig 10666 bp, 24 predicted proteins | sample TARA_R100001443 | Tara Oceans TARA_R100001443 (sample SAMEA2622142) | marine metagenome | biome: marine biome (ENVO:00000447); feature: deep chlorophyll maximum layer (ENVO:xxxxxxxx); material: "saline water (ENVO:00002010), including plankton (ENVO:xxxxxxxx)" | depth 50 m
AATTTCAGAACTACAAACAATACCTGTAATATAATTATTAACTAAAATTAAATAAAGTGAAAAATATAATAGAACATTACCTAACCCATCATTTAAGTGTAGAACAAATCGAATCTCTTTACGAGAAAACTTTTGGGAATCCAATAAACCATTATCCAAGTATGGAAGTATCTCAAATGATAGATGAGATTGCAGAAGAATCACGAAACTTATTTCTTAAAGATGTATCAAGCGAAGATTTAAGACAAGAGTTAGAACTACGAGGATACTACACCAACAATTTATGGCACACACAAGATGTCACCAACAATCATAACATTTTAGATGAGGATGCTATGGAAGTATTGGATAGTGTAATGCAAGGTGAATGGTTGGTTGAAAACATCTTTGGATTAATTAATGACAAAGTTACTGATGTAATTTTTGATGAAGTAAAAACTAAAAACCAATAATTATGAATTTAGACGAATTAAAAAACCAATTACAAGAAGACAACAGAATTAATTTAATTATAGATAAACAAGAATTAGATTATATAACTATGCTAATAGAACAAAACTTAGAGGATAATCCACAAGAATATGGAGAACTCCATACACAAATGTTGGAGGACTTAAATAATAAACTAACAATCTTAAACAAATAGAAATTATGGACAAAGACACCAAATATATAGTGTTGCCAAATGGCGACTATATACAAATAAAATTTGAATTAGAAGGAATAGTATACGATAGATTCGATAAAGATGATGAACATCAAGAATCATATGGATACGACTTTTATACTGACATTGCTGACATAAATTTACTTATTAATAAAAACAAATAGAAACTATGGAAGAACAAATTAAAATTTTAGAAGATTGTATTGTAGTAATCGAAAATTGGAAATGGAATATGTATGCGGATGATGATGAGGTAGGTGTTGCAGTAGAATCAATCAAAGATGTAATTAAAGAATTAAAAGAATATCAATTAAAAAATATACATATTATAAAATAATATAGTTAAAAAAAAATAACAAATAGAAACTATGGGAATACATATAACTAAAGACAATTTTGTATGGTTAGATATAACTAACAAAATGAAAAAAGCAAAAGGAAATGAGCGAGATGAAATATGGGTAGGCAACGAAATATTTGCTCTGCACGATGATGATTCAGAATCTCTAATTGAATCACACGAAGAATTAGAAGAAGCAATAAATTTAGGACTCAAAATAGGAATAGAAGTTGGGCATATTCCTACTCCCACTTTACAAAATTGGTCAACGATAGATAAGAAATTAATAGATGGGTTTTGGTACGCAAAAATAAGTGAACTAAAACTTGCATAACTAAAGGAAATATACTATTTTTATACAAACATTAAACATTAAATATTATGACATTAAGTAAAATGGAACTAGCAATAATAAGATATACCGAAAGCAATGGAAGGACGTATATAGTTGACATTACAAATGATGTTGACAAGTGGATAGTCGATAACAATTCTACTAGGGATGAAGACCAACAAGAAAAATTATCTGACTTTAATATAGAATATAAATCAATTAAACTTTATAAATAATGAAAGTAAAAATTCAAAACCGAAGTGTCTACCACAAATTTGCAGAAGTAGAAATAGAAGTAGACAAAGATGACTTGGAGCATTTCAAACTTGACAATGGGAAATACACCAACATCGTAGATTATTTAGAACACAACTCCCATCTTTATGATGAGCAGATAGATAAGGCTATAAGTGACGCAGAGTATGTACACGGAACGGGTTTATATGATTTTAAAGGAATGGATGATGCAGAGTCAGATAGCGAATGGAGATTCGAGTGTGATGAACTTAAAACAGGAGGACACTTATAATGGCAACACTAATCAAATCAAACGGAAATAAAATAGAAAACTTTAATCACAAAGGTTTAGAGGCAAAACAAAAAGCAGTAGGTGGATACATTGAGGTTGTGTACACTCACAAGTATGTAATCTATGTAAATGAAGATGGAATAAACAAACGTCTTCCACTTAATTTAGAAGTGTCAGCGTTAGTTGGCAGGTACATACTTGGAGATGCATTAGTTATGACTCATAAAGAATCCCGTGAAGAAGATGAAAAATAAAAAACAAAATAAAAAAGAAACCGTCACCCCATCCAAGACAGTAAGTTTTACATTGGCTTGTATGGGAAGGTTTTACGTTATTTACTTTAATTAAAATCAAATAAAAATGAAATCAATTTATCTTAAAGAGGCAAACTCTGAAAAATTGCGACACAAATCAGACAGGGGATATATTACTCGGATGCACCAACTATCTGATAATAAAACTCCTTTTACTTTAAGTGTCTTCAAAGACACAGGAAGATTAACTCCTATAGAATTATACAAAACCCATTATCCTGATATAGAATTGCATAAAGATTGCAACGGTGTAATGGTATATATATGTGGAACTTATATCGAACTTATGAAAGATGGAGTATGGATTTTACATCTTGGTGGAGAACAAATAGAATCAAAAGATATTACACAATTAGAATCTAAATTATTTAAATGGTTAAAAAACGAAATCAAATGAAAACCGAAGAATTAATTAAAGAAGAGGCGAGAAAAATAGTAATGCTCCTTCTTGAAAAAAACAAAGCATACGGGGATACTGCAAACAATCCCCCTAAAATATTTAGCAAATTAGATGCGGTTGAAGGTTTGTGTGCAAGAATAGACGACAAACTTTCTCGAATTAAAATGCGAGGAATAACTGACGCAACTGAAGATAGTGTCAGCGACTTAATCGGATACCTAATTTTATTAAAAGTGCAATTAAAAAATAATAAAAATTTGGACAAGTAATAAACATTGTGTATATTTACACACTAATTAAAATCAAATCAAATGTCAAAATCAAAACAACTATTTACGGAGTCAAGAGAATCCGAAGTGCAGACAAATTTTGATAATGGAGAGTTTCTCCACAATCAATGGATGAGTCATTTAGAGGCACAAAAAAATCACAAGTCAAATCAGGCGGTAGATATATTAAATGAACTTTTTGTTTCATTTGGAAATATCTATGGCTTAAAAAAACAATCAAAATGAAAAAGGGAATATTTGAAGATTATGTAAAAAAGGTTCTTGCCTTATTTTGTATATCAAAAGAAGATTTGTTTGCTAAATCTAAACGTAGAGATTTGGTAGATGCAAGACACTTACTATATTATTTGTGTTACCATAGACCAATGCAGATTAGATATATCCAAAACTATATGGCAGAAAATGGATATAAGGTTGGACATTCATCTATCATTCACGGAATCAATCAAGTGTCTGAAAAAGCAAATGAAGATAAAGATTATGAAACTGTGTGTCAAAGTTTGACATAAATTCAATAACAATGTACACATTAGAAGATATAATGCAACAAGCAACTGAAGATGAATACGCTACAATTGTAGATGGAAATAATATTATTTCTCGTCTTCTATATGGATGCAAAATATCTAAAGACCTAATAACAGGAAAAATAGAAATACTTAATACTGCAAAAGGAGGTGAATGGTATTCAAAATTAACAACGGCAGAATTAAATTATTTTTTTGAATTTGGTTGGAGAATTGGTGTGTATGAATTATCTTTGTCTAATTATCGTACAAAACTTGACAGGGTTGAACGATTAATAAAAGCAGAAATAAACGGTAGGAGAAACCCAAAACAAATTATCTCACTAAAAGCATCACGAGAAAACATAATGAATCGTTATGCTAAAATTAAACAAAAGTATAATCAAATTAAATCAAAACATTATGACCACTAAATTAAAAACAGTAAACATTAAAGGAAAGGCATATGTAGAAGTAAACGAAAGATTGCGTTACTTTAGACACACATATCCAAATTATTCATTAACATCTGAAGTTTTAGAAAAAACTGAAAACTCCATTTTAATTCTTGCGTCTATTCTTAATGAAGAGGGTAGAGTCATAGCAACAGGTATGGCGGAAGAAGAAAAGGGAAGTACCTTTATTAATAAAACATCTTATGTAGAAAACTGCGAAACATCTGCGTGGGGAAGAGCATTAGGAAATCTTGGAATAGGTTTAGAATCTTCAGTAGCATCTGCCGAAGATGTACAAAATGCAATTGCCAATCAAAACAAAGAAGTGTCTTCAAAGACACCTAAAGAAACAACTAAAATTAAATTAGAATTAGATTCTGATAATTGGGTAAAAGCATTAAAATGGATTAGTGCTAATAAAGAAATGGGGTTAACTAAAATAGTTAAAACACTACAACAAAAGTATTCCGTACCTAATATAGTTAAAGCAGAAATCAAAAAAAATATATAAGATGAACGCAGAGATATTAGAGCAACTTAAAAATGATGATGAATACTACAATGGTCTTGGAAGACAGTTTTTATCTAATTCAGACATTGGTGCATTATTAAAAAATCCAAAAGAGTTTGGTGTTAAAAGAAAAGATTCCAAAGAGTTTGCAATGGGTAGATATTTCCATCAGTTATTTCTCGAACCCGACAAGGCAAAGAAGGTTAAACATATTGATGTGTCATCAAGAGCAACTAAAAAATATAAAGAATCTCTTGCTGAAATTCAAAAAGAACTTATTCTTTTAACTAAAGAAAAAGAAGAGGTAGAGTTATGGGTGGACACTATGAAAACAAACTTTGACTTTTTCAATTACATCAATAATGAAAAAAATAAATATGAAGTACCTGCCGTTACTGAACTTTGTGGAGAACTATGGAAAGGTAAGGCAGATATAGTAGGCGAAGATTTTTTATTCGATTTGAAAACAACATCAAATATTAATGATTTTCGTTGGAACTTTCGTAAGTATAATTACGATAGTCAAGCATATATTTATTCTTCTTTATTCAAAAAACCAATGATGTTTCTCGTTCTTGATAAAACAAGTTTAATGATGGGAGCATATACCGTTAGTCAAGAGAGTTTAGACAGGGGAAAAGATAAGGTAGAAAGAGCAGTAGAGGTTTATCAAAAATTTTATGGCGACAATCCTACTGAAGATATTAACCAATATTATTTTTATGAGGAAATTTAAGAAGATATTAGTGTCTTTGAAGACACGAATATTTAAAACACACCGAGTATTAAGAGTGGATGTTCCAAACACTTGCAATACTCGTGCCGAGAAGAGTCAAATCATCAAGGCAACTATTAGTTTTTTGGAACACAAAATTTTAATAAATAATTAATTATGACACAAAAAGAAAAAGTGTTTGCGGATGGATTTAGTTTCAAACGTAGAGAAAATGCTCCTGACTTTGTAGTAGGGAGAGTTAGTGTAAAATGTGATGATGCAATCGCATTTCTAAAACAACACCAAAAGAATGGTTGGGTTAATCTGAATATTAATCAGGCAAAGTCACTTTCATATTATATGGAACTTGATACATTTGAACCTAAAAAGGAAACGGAAACTGCTCCACCAAAAGAGGCAGAAACCGAAGACCTACCTTTCTAAATTAGAGGAGGAGGAAACTCCTCCTTTTTTTGCTCATTGAGATGCTGACTTTTGTTTTCTTTATCTATCATTATCTTTTATTTTATTATTTTATTTTTTTTCATACGATAGAAAAAAGTTAACAAAGTTAGCAACTCATTGATAATCAGACACAAACTTAGCAGAAAGTTAACATCAACTCAACATTAAAATTAAATTTATGACATCAAAAATAACAATCTTCCGAAACATCAAGTCAACGGATGCTCCGTTTTACAGGGAAGTTGAAGCCATTATAGACAGGATAAAAAATGGTGCTTCAAAGGAATTAGTAAAAAGAATTAGGTTAGAAAAAAAGAAATCTGACCGTAACGAACTTAAAAAACAACTTCCTGCGATTTGTTTTAGTGGAACATTTACAAAGCGTAATGATAACTCAATTCAAGAACATTCAGGATTAATCTGCTTGGATTTTGATGGTTACGACAAAAGTAAAGAACTTTTACAAGACAAAGAAAACATAACTAAATCTCCATACACCTATTCAGTATTTGTTTCTCCATCAGGCAGAGGCTTAAAGGTTTTAGTTAAAATACCTCAAGATGTAGATAATCACGTTCATTACTTTAACAGTTTACAAAAACATTTTAATAATGAGAAGTTTGATGTAACCTGTAAAAACTTATCTCGTGTGTGTTACGAATCATACGACCCCTTGATATACGTAAATGAGAACTCTTCTTTATGGGATAAAATAGATGAAAGAGAATACCAAGAAAAACATCAATATAGAGATGCTCCAACTCTTCCTATTACTGATGAAAATAAAATTGTAGAGATATTAACGAAATGGTGGACTAAAAAATATCCAATGGAGGAAGGACAAAGAAACCACAATTGTTATGTCCTTGCTTCAGCCTTTAATGATTTTGGAATTAATAAATCACTTGCCGGTTATATTCTTTCTAATTATCAAACACAATCTTTTAATGAGAGAGAAATAAATAGAACTATAGATTCGGCTTATGCTAATACTCAAAACTTTGGAACTAAATATTATGAAGATGAAGAAAGAGTAAATAATCTAAAAATAAAACTAAAGCGTGGTGCATCAAAAAAAGAACTCCGTCATTCATTAGAAGAATCCCAAGTGGATGGCGATATAATAGAGGCAGTTTTAACTCGTATAGATGAAGAGGCACAAGAAACTCAGTTTTGGACTAAAAATGAAAAGGGAGTAATTAAAATAATTCATATACTATTTAAGCAGTTTTTGGAAGACAATGGATTCTATAAATATTGCCCTGAAGGAAGTAAGAATTATGTATTTGTAAAAGTAACAAACAATCTTATTGACCACACCGATGAAAAAGAAATAAAAGATTTTATTCTAAATCACTTAATAGAAATAGATGATTTAAGTATCTATAATTATTTTGCAGACCATACTCGTTTTTTCAAAGAAGAGTTTCTAACCCTATTGTCTACAATTGATATCTATTTTATTCAAGACAATAAAGACACCTCTTATCTATATTATAGAAACTGTGCAGTTAAGATAACTAAAAAAGAAGTAGTTATGATTGATTATATTGATTTAGGAGGGTATGTTTGGAAAGACCACGTTATTGATAGAAACTTTACTTTGTGTTCTCCAACTACTGATTATGCAACCTTTATTAAAAACATATGTAATTCTGAAGAAGATAGGGTGAAGTCAATGGAATCAACAATTGGATTTTTAATGCACGGACATAAAAATTTATCTTATTGCCCTGCGGTTATTTTAAACGATGAGGTTATCTCTGACAATCCTGAAGGTGGAACAGGTAAAGGAATCTTTATGAATGCCTTAGCACAAATGAAAAAAGTAGTTACTATTGATGGTAAGTCTTTTACGTTTGAGAGAAGTTTTGCTTATCAGCTTGTTTCAGCAGACACACAAATTCTTGTGTTTGATGATGTAAGAAAGCACTTTGATTTTGAAAGATTATTTAGTGTGGTGACTGAAGGATTAACTCTTGAAAAGAAAAATAAAGATGCCATTAAAATTCCATTTGAAAAGTCACCGAAGATATCTATAACAACCAACTATGCAATAAAAGGAAGTGGTAATTCTTTTGCTCGAAGAAAATGGGAACTTGAATTACATCAACATTATCAAAAGAATTTTACTCCTATAGATGAATTTGGTAAATTATTATTTGGGGATTGGAATGATGATGAATGGTGTGCGTTTGATAATTATATGGTTCAATGTTTACAAGGATATCTAAACACAGGATTAGTTGAAAGCAAATTTGTTAATCTAAAAATTAGACAATTATCTGCCGAAACTTCTCACGACTTTATTGAGTGGTGTGGTTTAATAAATGGTAGTGAAAAAAATCCTTTACTACAAAATGATATTAGAATAAATCTACAAGAGTGTTATCTTGATTATATAGAACAGTATCCCGATTATGCTCCTAAATCTAAATTAACACTAAGCAGAATTAGATTTAACAAATGGATGTCTGCTTTTGCAGTTTATAAATCAGGAGTTTCACCACAAGAAGGGAGAGATGAAAAAGGAAGATGGATGAGAATAAAACCAATAGAGGAAATTAATATTCAATCCAAACTCAATGTATAATATTCATCAAGCAATGAATAACACCTATAATATTTTAATGGGTTATAGAACACTAAAAGATTTAGTTTTAAAAAATGAAGGATATTTTATATTTAATCCTGAAGAACCTGTGTCTTTAAAGACACTTGAAACTTTGCTAAATTATTTTGCTGACGAAGAAGAATATGATAAATGTATTGAAATTAAAAAACTAATTAAAGATGGCGAAATTATTGGGAGAGACTTACGCAAGAACTGATTGCGACCACTTAAAACAACTACACATTTTGAAACGAGTTATGTTTCAAACGTATAAAAGAAAAATAGGAAGAGGAAAACAAGCAACTTATGTAGAAGAATTTAAGTGGCAACAAGAGGGGGATGATGAAGTGAGAGAGAATATATTATACTCAATTAAAATTTTTGAAAAGAGATGTTTAGATTTAGAGAATACCAAAAAAAAATTATAATAGATGCAATACCTATACTAAAAAAACATAGGTTTATTTATCTCGCAATGGAGGTAAGAACAGGTAAAACTTTTACAAGTTTAGGTATAGCACAACAGGTACAGGCAAGGAATGTTTTATTCTTAACTAAAAAGAAAGCCATAAAAAGTATTGAAGATGATTACAATCAATTAAATCCAACCTTTACTCTTTGTGTTATTAATTACGAAAGCATTCACAAAGCTCCAAAAGTTAAGTGGGATTTTATAATAATAGACGAGGCACATACTTTGGGAGCATTCCCTAAACCAAGTAAACGTGCAAAGCAGGTAAAAGAAATTATAAAAAACCAAAGTCCATATGTGTGTTTGATGTCAGGAACCCCAACACCTGAGAGTTACAGTCAAATGTATCATCAGGTGTATGGGATTCCGTCAAATCCATTTAAGGACTATGTAAGTTTTTATAAGTTTGCTAAAGATTATGTAAACGTAAAACAAAGAAAAATCAATTCTTTATATGTCAATGATTATTCAAGAGGACTAACTAAAATTCTTGATAAAATAAAGCCAATGACTATTTCTTTTACACAAAAAGAGGCAGGTTTTGTAAATAATATTAATGAAGAAGTGTTAGAAGTAGAGATGGTTTCTCGGACCTATGAAACCGCATCATCTCTTAAAAAACATAGAGTGGTTGAAGGAAAGGATGAGGTTATACTTGGTGATACTCCTGCTAAATTAATGCAGAAACTCCATCAACTGTATTCAGGAACAATAAAGTTTGAAAGCGGAAACTCAATGATATTAGATTATAGTAAAGCTATCTACATAAAACAAAAGTTTAAGTTCCAAAAAATTGCAATATTTTATAAATTTAGAGAAGAGTATAATGCATTAAAAGAGGTATTTAAGGATAAGTTATGTAATTCTCTTGAAGAATTTACAACCACCGATAAAAATATAGCGTTACAAATAGTAAGTGGTAGAGAAGGAATATCATTAAGACAAGCACAAGCGTTAGTGTACTATAATATAGATTTTAGTGCTACAAGTTATTGGCAAAGTCGAGATAGGATGACAACAAAAGATAGAACGAATAGCAAGGTGTATTGGATTTTTGCTAAAGGAGGTATAGAAAAAGAAATTTATAAAGCCGTTATAAAAAAGAAAGATTATACTGTACGTCACTTTAAAAATGATTTCCTAAATTTGTAGTTATGAAAAAGTTTATTTCCTTTTTCATAGTATGGGTGAGTCAGAATCTTGCAATGCCTTTTTGGATAGTAGGACACATTCATTTATCTACCAATGTGTATGCTGATATAAAAGAAATTTTGGCATCGGCAGGAATGAATTTAATTGTATTGGTAGGATTTATAATTGATTATAGAAATAATTCAAAAAGTGACGGAACAACAAATACAAAAAAAAAGAATAGAAGAACTTGAAAGTCAGGGATATTATGTTATTAAATTAATTAAAACTAACAAGAATGGGATACCGGACTTGATAGCCATACCACCAAAATCTAATGTAATTTTTAGTGAGGTAAAAAAACCTGAAGGCAAAGTTTCTAAATTACAAGAGTTTAGAATAAAAGAACTAAAAGCGTATGGAATTAAAACAGAAATATACAGAGGTTAACTATTTTGAAGTTGACGATTGGTTTGTAGAAAGGTTGGAACAATACCCTACAAAAGCAGGAATAGATGTAGCAAAACAGATAGAAGTAAATTTTGACGAGTTAGATGAGCTTGAAGGATGGACTCAACGAGTTGGCGGTGTGTGTACCGTGTTAGATGAACCTATATATTTTGAAATAGAATATTTAAAACAACCCCAAGAGCCACCATTATTTCTTGACATAAGTTTAATAGACGTTGACGACTATCTTGATTATATATTAGCAAACAAAACACTTAAATTAAATAAAAATGAGACAAGTAGTAGAACAATTCGTAGTAGACAATCTTGTAAAAGTAATTGAATCTTACTTAGGAGTTGATATATATACCAACTCACGAAAAAGAGAATGTATTAATGCAAGAATGATATATTATAAAATGCTTAACGAAAGAAAGTATGGATGGTCAGCTATTGCTAAAACTTTAAACAAA
>TARA_R100001443_G_scaffold69032_1_pt1 | contig 10663 bp, 20 predicted proteins | sample TARA_R100001443 | Tara Oceans TARA_R100001443 (sample SAMEA2622142) | marine metagenome | biome: marine biome (ENVO:00000447); feature: deep chlorophyll maximum layer (ENVO:xxxxxxxx); material: "saline water (ENVO:00002010), including plankton (ENVO:xxxxxxxx)" | depth 50 m
CTCATTCGCTTTTCTCCAATACGACCGTTCGATACCGGTCAGACAATGCGACTCTTGGCCCGTATGCCAGATGACCCTTCTTCTGCAAACGGTTTATCTGGGTGGATACGCTGAACGTAGACTTGAGTCCAAGCTCTTCGCATATCTGCCTAATGGTCGGTGTGCGATTGTGTTCCTCTAAGTGTCGCCGTATGACATCAAGCACCCGTTGTTGCGCCGGAGTGATGGGCGTGTTGTGCGTATCTCTAAATTGTCTTTTATCCATTGTTAGTCCTTTTGTAATGTTTGGTCGAGTGCAACAAGCGCACGTTTACCGTTTTTTTCTAATTCTTTTCTTTCATTTCTACTTACTTGTAACAATTCATTAAATACCCACTGCTCGTAGTCAGCATGACCCCGTGCAGCACTGAGCAAAATGTCACGCAGTTCTTTCTTTGCTTTTTCAAAATCAGGATAGGTAAGCGTTAGGCGTTTATTTAGTCTCCGATTAAGTTTTATCAGCATCTTTATATGTTGACCGTTTACCCCTGCCATTTTTACTCCATTTCTGTAACGGATCTATATTGAATTTCTCCGTCTATGTGGTTTCGGATTTTTTCTATGTCATCTTCATCAAGTTTTGTTGTGATGTCCTCGTTGTTCCATACCACTTTTATGTCACCGCTAAACTGGCACTCACCCGGCTCGTCAAAACGGGCATCGCGGTTCTCGCCTAAAACTTGAGCGGTCACCTCAACCACAATTACCATTTCATGCTCCAGTATTATTTCATTTGGCATAGGATGTCCGATTGTTTATTAAGCGCGTCCACCACGTCTTCGTGCAGCATTTCTAAATCGATCAGTATGGACGTTGTATAAGGAAAATTTGTGCTGGTGTGCCACGATACTTTTATTTCCGCATCTGACGTAACATAGAGCGACATGTAACGCGATGGATAGGGTTCCTTAAGGAATCGGGCAATACCGTGGTTTAATAACTCTGCTTTTTTTGCAATCGCCGGTGTGCTTACACCAAGATTGTCCAAGTGCCATGCCAGTAACACGCTCACCAAATTGTATATGCTGTAACGGCGCGTATTGCCTATGCCCGGATGTTGGTCTACTAATTCTACAATTTGCAATTCGGTGTAGTATTTAATGGTTCGCATTGGAATGCTAAACATTTCGGAAACTTGTTTCGTGTCGAGTATGGGTAGGTTATGCATTTTCGGTCTCCAGATAAGATTCTATAAATGCTTGCGCCTGGGGCGCGACGATGGCGTTGCCGTAACCGCGGAGTCGCACCATTCTGGCGGCAGACCGATCAACCAGCGGCTCAAGGCCGGGTTCAGTTGGCCTCCATTTTTGATCTCTGCACCAGATCCAATCTGCATTTCGCCAGTAGCCGTTAGTCGGGCCGGCCCCGTCAGTTGGACTGTTGTGCCAAGTTTCATCAGCCCTCCGCTTTTGCCTTCTTTCTTGCGTCTCTGTTTCCGTTTTTCTACTGTCTCCAATTTCTCGCAGGTTTCGCTTGCATTGCACGTTGGCCACCCCGTCAGTTGAGCCTCGCCCGGCAGTTTTAGGATCTTTTCCTTGTTTTTTTTGTACGCATATTGACTGCCCGTCTGGTCGTTGGCTACTGGTGTTTTCCATGCCGTCAGCTGGCTCTGCGTCACCAGTGTCATTCCAAACTTTGTACCGGTCGTTTTGCTGATCCGTTGGGCGTTGCCGTTTTCGTCCATCGTTATGGCATGTGGCCCTCTGTTGCCGTCCATCGCGGTTGGACTGTTCCACGTTGTCTGCAAACCAGTAGAGTCTTTGCCGGAGGTGCGGTGCGCCGACGCTACAAGCTGGAAAAACGACCAACCCTGCGGCGTAGTTTTCTCGCGCCAGGTCTGCTTGTAGAGTGTCGAACCAAGCCTGACCAGCTTTTTGTGCAACCTGTTCGCCAAAGATTGTTGGCGGTCTTTTGCTCTTTGGTAAACCGGCGATGAGTCGATACATTTCTGGCCAGAGGTGTCGCTTGTCTTTTGTTCCGTCTTTTTTGCCGGCTGATGAGAATGGCTGGCATGGACAACTTCCGGTGAGGACGGGTCTATCGTCCGGCCATCCGGCGTTTCGGAGTGCGTAGCTCCAGACCCCGATGCCGGCGAAGAGGTGAATTTGTTTAAATTGAATAAGTTCATTTGATCTAACATCTCTAATGTCTCTCTCGTCTACGTCACCCGGTGCGATCAGATCCTGTTTAATCAGTTCTCGCAACCAAGCACAAGTTTGTTTATCGTTTTCGTTGTAGTAGGCCGTCATAATCCTATGGGCTGTTCGTAGTTTCTATTGCGTTTAAATTTTTTATAGATGGCGATGGCTCCAACGAGGATAGCCAGTGCCGGTATACATCTCTTGGCATATCGGCCCAGTTTGCGTCCGGACTTGTTTGATGGCATACGCTTATTTTCTCCACGTTGAAATCCATGAGGACGATGTAGAATGGAACGCCTAATGCCTTTGCTACATGGCGTAGTTTGCGACCAGAGAACTGATACCATAACCGATGCGCTACCCGGTCTTTCACGGCCTGATTAATGATTGGATTTGTCGTCAACTCGAGCACTGCAACAGGGTAGTCACCACGCCATTCGATCTGGTCTACATCATGGACACCCGATACGTTCCACTGGTAGCGCCAGCTTTTATACGGAGCAGCTTTATCTGCCCAACCATACTTGCGCTGTTTCATAGCTCACCCGTTAAATCAGCTTGCCCTGCACGGACAACAATTCGTTTGCGGTGATGACCATCTCGTCCGTCTGCCACCCAGACCACATTTTCGTTTCGTGGCTGTAACTGAGGCCCACTTCTTTCAGTCTCCGATAGACCGGAGTCGATAGCTCCAGTGGTTCCGGCCCCCGTGTTTCGTATCGCACTGCCGGTTGCGGTTTGTTCTCTTCGTACCACTGGTGCTGTATCGTCTGGCGTTTCAGCCACGTCACCTCTTCTTCGATCAGTTCGATAATCGCTTTCATTAAAAAAGGTGAACTCAGCGTCGCCCCATCCAGCAATTCTGAAAGTATTTCTAATGCCAGCCTCGTAGTCTCGTTGCTCACGTTTTGCGCGGGCGGTATCGTGCGCGATTTTTCTTGGATCATTTTTTGTAAAGTAAGTTGAGCGTGTTGCGTGAGCGTTAATACGGGCCTGGGTGTTTCGGTGTCTGGTTCTGGCATTTTCAATCATTTGTTTGAGGGCTTTGCCGGTGAGATTTAAGGTATGACCTTCTAAACTGAAAACGGTAAACACGCCCGGTTTACGTGGCGGTAATTCTGCGGTGAGTGCGCGTTTGTTTTGATTAAGCGCAGCCCATGTATAGCCGTATTCCAGGTCTTTACCTATTGCCATTTTAGCACCGTCTGATAGTGGAAACTTTTTAAGGACGTGTCTGGCTCGTTCCAGTGTTGTTGCTGTATACTCTTCCATTACTACCTCCATTTTTGTATTAGACGGGGTAGGCCAGAGGGGTTAGTTCCAGCCTACCCCTAAGTCACTAAGCGCAGCCGGACGACCCGGCCCCCATACGCTCCACGCGCCCCATTGGTGTGTCGCGTGTTCGTGACTCTTCCAAATTTTCTATCCACCATTCAATGATTTGTATCACGTTTGTTTCTTCCGATAACAAAACCGGATCACCGTAACGCATTACGATGGCGCACGGTTGCCGGTCGGGTTCAGCAGACGGCACAACGTCCACGATTTGATCTGCGTAGACATTGAGTAGGTAGCCGTCTGTTTTCTCGACCAACAACTGGTTGCTCATAAGCCATCCGGCTCCGGCATTAACTCGACTTCGATTCGTGGGTCGTTTTTGTCCACGTCAAACCGATCCACAAAACCGATGATCCATTTTTGCGAGTCATCGGGTAAAACTTGTGCTTCGACCAATCCGTCCAAAATGTATTTTGCTGCTATGCGAATACCGTCCGGATCAGCACGTCTGTTTTTTGAGTAATATTCTGAGCGAACCCACACGGGTTGCGTGATTGGTGTGAGCTTTTGTGCCAACGCCTCAACGCGCACCATCTGAGTCCAACGCTTTTTCTCTTTGGAGTAGTGCGACCAGTGCCGTTTGGTTGCAGCTATCACCGTGTTGAGATTGGGCATGGCTCCTCTGATAACGAGCTTAGAATGGTAGGTCATCCGGATCGCCGATCAGATAATTCACATCGAAACTTTTGCAGCATTGGATAAACATGGACGTAGCCATCGGCCCGACCAGTTCGGACGTAGGCTCCAAGTTGTTCGCCTTGCAGTTAGTAATCGCAGAGGCAATACAACGGCGCATCATCATCACTATGCCTTCAAATTTCCATTCGGCATGTTCTTCAGTGTTTGGTTCCGGTCGATGCCGTGCAATCATTTCTACCGCAAACGCTACGCTACCGTCTGTTCGTTTACTGGCCGTGACCTGGATCGTATCGCCTTGAGCAATCGACATCGGCTGTAGCTCTTTTAAGATTGCAGAATGGGCATCCGTCTTGAACTTGGCTTGGGTTGTTCCGGCTTGCACGGTATACGGCCAAACAGCGCAGTCGATGATGGTTAGAGCAGTAGGCGTGTCAGGCCGAAAGCCAACGTCAGGTAGGCTCATAGATCACCCCCTAACAGGTCAGCTTGTGGTTGGGGTGTATTAGTTGGTTTGAGTTGTTCTGTGGCTTGTTGAGCAGCCTGTTGGGTTTGCTCGGATGCGAGAAAACTATCTACGGTTGTGTTAGGTGCAGCCGTGCATGTTACCGTCCAAACCGGCGCCCATTTTTGTGTGCCGTCTCTACCAGTGAACTCCTCACGGTCGCACTGAATATGAATCGTAGAGCCACGATGTCCACCGGCATTCTGGATCGCCTCATGTTGGCGCGGATTACAAAACATGGTGTGGGTTACGCCCTGATGGTCTATGTTGTAGATAAAGTAAGGGCCGTATTTACCGGCTTTTTCCAGTGGCGTATCGTAGTTTAGAATCAGATCGTGCGACGTTCCGTCAGGCAGTAGGGTAGTAGGTTCGCCCCGGTTGTCTTTGCCTTGCGTGACTTCAACAACTTTAGAATCAAAAATTAGTTTGGGTGGAAAGGTTCGCATTTCCGTCATTTTGTGACCTCCATGATGAAAGGCACAAAGACAAATGCGATGATGTAAATGGATGTGAGGGTGAGGGCAACTGTGTAGCCGTGCAACTTTAGCCATTTGACTATTGCACAGCCGTTCAGCATATTTGACAACATACTTTCCTACTTTCTTTTGCGAGTGAGGTGGATTGTAATCGGCTCACACGGTGTTACAGCACCGCGTGGGCTTTTTTTATGTTAGCTCATTATCGTGTCTATATATTTTAGTGTCCGGGTTTTAATTTTTACTGGCGCTCCGTCGCAAATCTCACGCACCGAATGCAACATGCACCAGCTATCAATAATTGCTGTAGTCCGTATGTGCGCTGATGCGTTCAGGCCGACGGCAACCGGATCGCCGGCGTGATTGTCTACAATGTCCACAAACACGTTAACTTGGTCTGCACTAAGCCATGCGCTTTTCACCAGCAAAACCATTTTTTTTGATTTTAAGTTTTTATTGGATTCCAGTTCTTCTGCAAGGGTACAACCTACGCGATTAGGACTGCCCAGTGGCTGGTCGCCATAGATCAGCTTGTAATCGTCGGCAAAATATTTATTGATTGTTTTGATTGTTTCCGGGCCATCGTACAAATTGCTATAAATGTCAAAAATCGCCGTGTCTATTTTTTTGACACTTGTCAATGATTTCCGATCAAGGCCAGCCTCTATCAGCGTTGCCGGAGGCACACCAAACCCACTGGCGAGTTGTTGCAGCGTATGCAGTGTGGGTGAGACTTCGCCGTTCATAATTCGCTGTATGGACGCTTTCGATACGTTGGATTTTGTTGCAAGTGTGGCCTGAGACATTGACGTTCGGGCCAGTAATATCGGTATGTTTTTCTGCACTGCTTTACTCACGTCCATAATCAAATTCTCCTGTGGGGGTGAGTATTATAGCAATGCACAAAAGATAGTGCAAATCTCAAACAAACCCATTTATGTGTTCATTTTGCTAATCAAAAACAGTGCAAAATATGACGACTATGTAATTAAAACGCTATTTATATAGGGGTATTGTTATTCAAGGGTGAACAAATGACCAACTTAACAGGTGCGAAAATGAACCCATATTGTTGTTTGTTGGTTGCAAAAAAGTTTGATAAAATTAATTGCCAACTGGCAAACGTATAGCAATGTATATACAATGTCGTTACATGATATACAAAAAAACAGCCGCCAACCGGTCTATCCGATCAGCGACTGCTTATCTATTAACCTGAAGCCTATGGCGTTAGCCAGTAGCTTTGGGCACATGTAATCTAACCCAATCACGGCCAGGCTTCAAGGTTGCAATCAAATCGACAAACTTTACAATCGTTTCCGACGGTTCCTGTTTGCCAGACTCCCACCGGTTTACAATGGCTGGCGTAACGCCTAATGTTTCGGCAAACTGAACTTGCGTTATTCCTAATTCTTTTCGCACCTCTTTAATGCGTTTACCCGGTGTTAGTTCCTCACTCATCGTTGTCTCCGGTCGTAATGTAATCGGTTGCATTATCGTCAAGCGAATCACGATCCTGATAGTATCTAAGCGTAGTCTTGAGATCCGCATGACGTAAATGTCCTTGCACCTTTTGCGGTTGCGCTCCGCCTTCAAACGCTAACGTGCAACACGTATGGCGAAACGAGTGCGCGGATATGTCGATACCAACTTGCTTGCCGTATCCTTTAACAATATCTGTTACGGTAGCAGGGCGCATAGATCGGCCGTAGTTGAGCGTGGATAGAGAAACGAACACGTAATCAAATTGATCCTGATACGCTTGCCGTAGGGCTTGCAATGCTTTAACAATCACGGGCGATAATTTGACGTGTTGCTCCATGCCTGACTTAGTATTAGGCAATACTGCAATCAAATGCGAACCCTCTTCGCGTATATGCGACCAACGCAATCTTGTCGCCTCCGCACGACGTAATCCGGCATAGAGTAGCACCAGCATCAATGCGTGGTCACGCTTGGCCATCAGCTCGTTTTTGTTCGATTGAGCCAGGCGCAACATAGCATTAATATGTTTGGTCGCAATCGCTTTGCCTACTGAACTATCCGACACTTTCATATTCTTGACTAACGCTGGATCTGCCGGATTCTTTTTGACAATGCCTTTGGCTACCATACGCCTATAGAAACCGCGTAGTGATGTTAGCTTACGGTTGACGGTTGTATTCTTGGCATCATTTGCAATCAAATCGTTACGAAACTGCTCAACGTCCTCTACAGCTACACCAGTAACCTGATCCACCGTGACAAGCGTAGTGCCAAAAAAGGCAATCAAATCGGCACGATACGCTTGACGGGTAGATGGGGCCAGTTGCGATTCCAGGAATGGTTCAAGCAAATCAGCGGACGGGTGAGGCAAAACAGCAATGTTAGTCATTGTCGGCCTCGTTTTTTGCACGTTCAGCACGTTCAGCTTTCCACTTGGCCGACTGATAGGCGCGATACTCTGCTGTAGCTGTTTCGGCTACGATTATGGTTTTCTGTAGATCTTCGACTAATTGTTTCGCGTCCTCTAAACTAAGCGTAAATGTAGAAGTCCAATCATAGCGCATACGAAGTGATTCTTCGTCGTCGTGGTATTCCTCAATCTGTTTCACAAGATCGTGAAATTTGCCCATACTGGACATGTGTAAATCAATTCGCTCTACACCTCTTGGAGAAAAGTAAAACGTGTTGACTTGTAGATTGGTATCAGTTGACGGATCTTCCGACCCTAATCCGTCGTTGAAATGGTCGTCTTCATATTTGATGTCGGTTTTGCGGCTGCTATACTTCACGTCTTCTGGTTTTTGTATCTCGTTATTACCGTTTGCTGATACCATTGTGATTCCTCCGTTTGTTTAACTGTTAAAATTATAATGAAAAGTGTGGGATTCCTAAAATTATTCTTGTATGTCTCTAATGAATGATTCCGCGTCAAATTCTGGATCGGCTTTTTTCAATTCCTCAGCAAACAAATTGGCAATGAATGCCTCCGTTATACCGGTGTAATCTTTTGGTGCTAATCCATCTGCTTTTAGCGCAATGCTGAACTGTTTAAGCACTCCGGCAATCTGATACGAGTCGATTAATGGCCTACGATATTTATCTGGCATGATAATCTCCTTATCTGATTGATCCGCGATAGCGTCCAGTATCGTCATAGGCAATCACGACGTAATACCGGCTACCAGGTTGTATGGGGTGAGCGATGTAAGTGCAATCGTTTTGTTGATCGTCGGCAATCAATTCGGCAATCAACTGGTTCGCATCTGTTCGACTACGATAGGGTAATGGGTGCTTGATCGGATTAGTCATTGTCACCTCGCAAGGCTAACAACATAGCTACCGGGGTATCGTTGTTGTCATAGGCTACCAGTGCATATGGGTAGTCGTTTTTAACAACGTCTAATTTTGTTGGATTAGTTTGTGATACAATGTAAGCACAACGCTTACCGTCGAAATTAACCTTATCGCCATTGTCTAACACAACGTGCAATTTCGCGTCAATCACTGTGTGCTTAATCTTGCTACTCTCTCTGGCTACATGCGATGCAATTAGGTGACGTTCTCCGCTAATCGCGTCCGATATTGCTTGTTCAATAAGTTCGTTTGCAATCTCTTTGTAATTCGGAGTTACTAATTGCTTTTTGCCCTTCTTCGCAACTGATCTACGCACTGCAAGTTTTCCGTTTGTTGCCCAATCAATCTGTTCTGGATCTCTGGAGCAATTTCCGTCATCTAATACTGGTTTGTTTGCTCCAAATGTTGATGGCAAATATTTGCAATCTACAGCGAGTAGATCTTGCTCAATCTGTTCTACTTGTCTTCGTGACATACTGGCCGTCCTTTCGGCTTAGATTAATAGATACAAGTAATATATACTCAGTATTGTTTTGTGTCAAGCGCAATCGAATCAAGGCCAGTAATCTAATCCAATCATAATCTTACTGGACGCAATCCAATCACAATCTAATCTAATCACAATCGGTTTCGATCTAATCCAATCTTAATCTAATCTTGTTGGCATCAATCTATTTATCTGTAATTGATTTTATATTTTGGATTTGTGGCGAATTGTTGACAAGTTTTGTCAAGTTTTCGGCATTGTTGACGCTTGTCGGTGTTTGGTTTTGTTGCAGCTTTGTTGGTCAATTTTTGGCGACGAGATCGGCAAGCAAAAAGAGAGAGAAATATATATAAAAATTATTTTCTTGACATATATACTCAGTATAGTATATTAGGGGCATCTATTAACCTAAAGGAGGCCACAATGGCAGATTTACAAGCAGTCAAAAAAGAATTTCGCAAAAGTTTACATGACTTAGTCGAAGAAGAGTTGAAGACATTTGAACCACATTCAGGAGCGCAGACAATATTTGAAGACTTAGAGTATGACGGAAGACTACACCAATTAATTGACGATACAGTAGCTTACAAAACATATCAAGAATTACGCGAAGTATTCGGCACAGACTATGCTCACGAGTTAGAGTTGCCTGAATGGGTAGAAGTAAATGACGAAGAGTCAAGGTCATTGATTAAACTTGTGCAGTTGGCATTGTTTGGTGTATTGGAAAATGTGGCGCAAGAATGGATATCAGAGACGCAAGGATATATTGGAACTGTTGACGCTGAAAACAAAAGAGCATATGACAAGAGAGTTTACGAAGCTATGAAAAAAGCCGAGTTGGCGTAATGATTGGTCAACAAATTAGCGCACATGGAAACCTTAACAAGGGTTGTTTGTCTGTAGTGCCTAAAGGAGAAAAGACGCAACAGTTGACTAATACAGTTTTGACGCTTGTTGATTGTCAATTTGTTGTATCGGCCGCAACACATAAACGAATTGTCACGAAAGGACACAGAGAAGTAGGAGCAAGACTGAAAGGTAACGTCGAAAACTTGGCAAGCATTGACGCGGATACTTTCGCCAACAATAGCCGATTTATTGAAGTGACTTATAACCCCAAAACACATAGCGAAAGGCCCTATTTTTACACAAGACAAGGAGAGCGTATTGACTCAGTTTGTCGGGCCTATGTGGTAACTTGTGAGAGCATGGACACCAAAGCAAAGACAAGGGCCTACATAGACGCTTAAAGAGTTACAGAGCTACAAAGTTTAGACCCGTTAGGCATTGACGCTTGACGGGTCTATTTTTGTGCATTGTCGGCGACGTATTGCGAATAGTGGACGCTTGACGATTGACGGAACAGTTAACGCTTGAGAGTCATCAACGCTTACACTTGAAGTCGCAATTCAATCCAACACAATCAATCAATTTCAATGCGTTCATAATAGCGCACAGAATGCGACAACATGCCAAGACTACGCTTGTCTATAGTCTAACCTGGTAAGCGTCTAAGCGTCTATAACTGGCAATATGGCCGGTTGTTTTTGTGTTGGTTTTGGTTTGTGTTTGTGTTCGTTTTCGGTTGTGGCCAGTGGTCGAGGCGAAGCGACCGGGGGTGCCGTCAAAAGCACACGAACCCGTATATACCCGTCCATATGCGTGTCCATCTCAGCACCATAATTTGTCCATACGTGAC
>TARA_R100001443_G_scaffold35242_2_pt1 | contig 10650 bp, 5 predicted proteins | sample TARA_R100001443 | Tara Oceans TARA_R100001443 (sample SAMEA2622142) | marine metagenome | biome: marine biome (ENVO:00000447); feature: deep chlorophyll maximum layer (ENVO:xxxxxxxx); material: "saline water (ENVO:00002010), including plankton (ENVO:xxxxxxxx)" | depth 50 m
GGCTCTTCTTGATTATTCTGCTAATGCAACTGAACGTGCAGCACAATTAACAGGGGTTCGTGATGACTTCGTTACTAGTCAATATAGTTCACGTATTGCCAATCAAAATGCTATCAGCAATGAACTTGCAAGAGTAAGGACTCCTCCGCAGTACAAACAGTATATCCAAGGTTATACACCCGAACAAGACAATAGGGGTCAAAAAATTCTTGGTGCTGTAGGTGGACTTGCTGGTGCAGCGCTGACTGGTTTTGAGACCTTTGACAAGTTTAAAGTGCCTACTGATTTAGATGGATTCAACCCAGGAATGTTTAATACTGGTTTCGAATTTAACGCAGATGCTTTTGGTATGAATGCCGGTTTTGGTAACTTCTCACCACAAAAATTAAAAATAGGTAATAAATTAAACCCTGCAATGTTCACTACTGGCTTGGGATACGGAGGTTATTAATCATGACAGGTACACCTATGAGAGCAGCCATGCCTAATGAGCAGGGTGTTGGTTTAAGTGAATCTATGCAGGCTGTATATGACAGCATTAAAAATGACGAGGAAACACGCCTTAAAAATGTACAACTTCAAAACCAGCTGCCTCAACAATTAGCTCAGTTCAGCCAAACTGCATCTAATCTAGGCAACACTCTTTTTCAAAAACGTATTGAAGATATTTCTGCTAAAGCTCTTTACGATGCTCGTATGGATGGCAGTATCAATCAAGAACAGATTGCTGCATATGACGCTGAAATTAATAACATTAATAGCAACCACCGAACTATTGAAAAAGCAGCTGACTCCATCGAGCAAGCTGATCAACACGACATCGTTGCTGAACGTGTAAGAAGTACTGATCCTTATTACCAGTACTACTACAAGCTAGGCCAGCTACGTAATCAAGTTAGTGAGCTTCCAATGCTCCATGCTCAGTTGAAGGACACTCTTACTATTCCTGGTGCTGACGGTAAGCCACTTACCTACGACGCGATCACTGAGTACGACGACATGGCAGCTTGGAATGCTAAGGCAGAAGTTTATATGAACAGAGCTTTTGCAGGTGTCAGTCCAGAGCTAGCGGCTAAGGAAATCTTTCCTGGTATGGATGACCTGTTTAAACGTGATGCACAGAAGTGGGCTACAGCTAACGCAAAGAAAAGGAAGGAAGCTCGTACTGCTACTCAGCAGGAACTTATCTTTGACTCTATTACAAGCAAAGATCCTGAAAAGATCAAGACTGCTTTTGAAACCAGCACGTTGTCAATCGATGAATTATGGGCACCTATAAATGAATTGGCTAAAAGAGGCGATCTGAACGATGTTCAGGAAAGGGCTCTTGGGGACACTCTTATTAAGGACAGAGCAACAGGTAAGTTGGTTCCTATCAGAGTAAAGTTTTCTAGGCAGTTTGAAGCTTTAGAAGGTCTAGCTGAGCAAGGTACTATCAATCGTATGCGTCAGGATGATTTTTTTGAGGAAAGAGCATTCCTCGATCAAGTTAAAGAAGATATTGCTGTACTTGATGATCCTGATCGTTTTACTATCCCTCAAATAGAACAGTTTATAGATAAGTATAAAGGATATAATAATCCTAATGCTCAAGCAGCTATTAGAAGGCTTGAGGCTCTTAAACCGGATGCTCTCGATTATTTCGATCCTCAAGAAGAGGAAAGGTTGTACAGAATGTATGTTCGAGATATTGATAATGGCATGCGTATTGAAGATATTGAAAAAAGAACTAGCGGCACGTTACGGCAACGGCTTAGAGCCTATATGCAAAATGAAGGTAAATCCACGTCTGGCGGAATCCTTTCTCGACATGAGGTTGCTTTTGAAAGTGTCGAAGCTGAAGTTAAAAGCGCAGCTGGTGTCACACCTCTGTCAGCTGCCAGCGGTAGTGTTGCTCTAGAAATCGAACATCAACAGAAAGAACTTTCACGTCTTCTTAAGGAGATGGATGAAAATCCTAACCTTTCTGATGCACAGAAACGGCAAGAAGCTTTGAAGAAATGGAAAGCAAACTGGGATAAATCCTTAGCTACAGAAGGTTATAAAAGTGAAGACGGATTTCCAGGTGCTTGGAACCGTATGCCTGTTGATGCTGCCAACATGCAAGCTGGTATTGATCGAGCTAAGAAAGTTGTCGATGTTCTCAAAGGCAATTCTATTGAAGGTGTTTTTGAAAACTACGAACAACTTTATACACCTGAGCAATTTAAGAACGCTGTAAAGGGTTTTAGAAATGGTAATCTTGATTCTATTACTAGTCTGATTGCTAGAGATACAAATATGACACCGCTTGAAGTATTAGAAAAGTTATCTCCTATGTTTAATGTAGACCTACCCCCTATTGCTCCTGAAGTAAGGACTATTACACAACAACTTACAAAGGCACAAAAAGCTCAACTTACTCGTCATCCAAGTGAAAGACGTTTGGAACGCTTTAGGGGTGTAAGAACTCTTGTTGGTGAAGTAAACCTTACGAACCTTCGTGATGCAATCATCGGTAATGAAAGCGGTGGTAATCCTAGTGCCCGTAACAAACGTACCAGTGCATCAGGTTTAGGTCAGATTCTTCCTTCTAATATTCCCCAATGGTCTCAAGATGTACTTGGTCGTGAGGTTTCATATGAAGAGTTCATGGCTAATCCTAATCTTCAAATTCAGATCATTGATGGCAAACTTAAGCAGATGTTGGAGGAGCAACGGGCTGCTGGCTATTCAGGTCCTGACTTGATTAGACGTGTTGCTAGTCAATGGTATTCCGGACAACCTGGGCTTCTAGATAACAGAAGAGGCCAAGGACCACAGGGTAATGAACCTAGTATCTATACTTATACGTCTGACATTCTTCAGAGGTATCAGTCAAATTTTAGCTTGGCATCTGGTGAGCGATCTTCAACAGGTGCACTAACGTATAATGACAACAAGGATAGCTATAACAATGCTGGTAAAGCATTTCAGGATGCTGGATTTAAAGTAGCTGAACACAGTTCCTTTGGCGGTACTGCACCTGTTCATTCGTCGAACAGCTACCACAAGTACGATGAAGCCTTTGACATCACCCATCAAACAGGTGACTACAACGCATCTATAGAAAAGACAGCACGTCTACAAGATCTAATTGAAAGGCTTGACCTTTTCCAAGAAGTGATTGGTCCTAGAAGTGGTCGCGATGATCATAAAACTCACCTACACCTTGGTGGACTAAAGCGTCCTTTGACCGCTGAAGATATTCGACTTATCAACTCTATCAAATAAATAATGAATGAAAATCCGATAGCTAGTGTAACTGAAGACGAAGAGAGTCGTGATCGATCAGCGGTTGAATTTGCTGAGCGTGCTTTAAATACTCAGCAATCCATTGTTGATCAAATGAGTACTGCTGACGCTCAACCTCAAGCAGTCAATCCACCTGATCAAGATTCAACTACTCCAGCAACTACACAACCACAACAAAATACAAAACCTAAACAAGAACAACCTAAAGCCGAAGAGGAAGACCGGGAACAATATGCTTGGGAAGAAGGTTATGACCTAGGTGATGCTGCTAGGGATGCGACTGAAGCTGTATTGGCACCTGTAGCTGGCGTCGCTGACGCTGCTATTGGCATTCCTAACGAGCTTATTCTTAAGCATATGGGTCTACAAATCCCTGAACTACCTAAGTTTCAGAACGATCACCTTCAAACTCTAAGGGATCTTTCTTCTGTCATCATCCCTACTGTTTATACGGGAGGTGCTGGCACAGCCTTTCTTGCTGCTAGGGGAGCATCATTTGCTTCTAAGGTTTCTAAGGGAGGCAAGCTAGTAAAACTCTTTAATGATCCCTTGTTCAAAGCAATGGGTCGTATCGGTTTTACATCAGGTGTAGGTGCTGCAATTGATTACTCTGTGCCATCTTCTGCTGAAGCTAACTTCACTGGTACTCTCAAGAAGAATTGGCCTGCTACCTATGGTTGGATTCCAGATGATATCGCCACAATCGATGGTGATTCAGAAGATGTAATCCGAGCCAAGAATGCAGGTGAAGGAGTTTTTCTTGGACTTGCTGGAGAAATCTTAGCTGCTGCAGGAGCAACAGTCCGTGGGTTACGTGGAGTTAATGCATCGACTCAGTGGGTTCCTGAAAATGAACTTGCTAAAGCTACAACAGACAAACTAAACAAAGCTGCCAATCAAACACCAGAAGAGATCTTTGAAAAAGGTGCGAAAAATCGTGCCAAAGACATGGAAGATCTTGCTGCCTATCAATTTGAAAGAAATGTAGAATTGGGTCTTGGTGATCAACCTATTCGTGGTATTCATGATAACTTTGATCCCTACGAAATGGGAATGCGTACTGCTGATGATGGTGGTGTTGTATTAGCTTCCGTTAACCAAGTTAAAATTGTCAACAATGATGGAACCATCAATGGTCGTTTGGGAAGTATCTTTACCCCATCTGCAATCAAATTTGGTTTAGATAATCCTGAAGGCGCTATCAAGGTTATTAAAGAGGCTGCTGCAAATCTCGACGAGGCTGGCCAATACGGAGTAAAAACAGCTAATAGATATTACACCCATGCTGAAATTATGGAAGAGGGTGACCGTATCGCTGGCAATCTCCTTGATATGGACTTTGCTTCTATGAAGCGAGCTGTGGCTGATATGACTTCTATTATTGAAGTTAATCAAGGGGTTAAAGGTAACGTTCTTACTCAAGAAGGTTATGCTGGTGTCTTTAAAGCTATTAATGAATACATCAAAGAGTTTGCTAATATTAGTGAGTTTAGAGCATACGCTTATGCACAAACCTCTTTAAGTGGTCAAGTGTCTGACATGGCTCAAGGTGCCCGATTGATGAACGGCACCGTAGCGGTAGAAGAGGCAAAGAAGCAAATTCTTGATCGTATTGAATTTTTAATGACAGCCAAGGCACAGCATTCTTATATTGCTGGACTTACTCTTAACAATGCTAACCTATGGAATCGTCTTAAAAGACTCACTAGTAAGCCAAGTGACCTTGTAAAAGACACCAGAGATGCGTTAACTCGTATGGCGCAAGAGTCAAAGGACACTGCTGAAACTCTGCGTCTTGTTGATTTAGAAAGACCGGAGTTGATTGAACCTTTAAGACTTGCTTGGGAAGTCACTAATGGAAATGTCAACAGCATTACCAAGCTAAATAACTATGTTCAACAAAGTACTGGTCTTATAAAAAAGGCATTTTTTGATGCTCAACCAGAACTGCCGAGTGCTGTTGTGCAGGGTATTTGGGCGAATATTTATAACTCCACGCTTTCATCCCTAGTAACACCACTTAAGGCAGGTCTCAGCAACGCTGCTTTGTTGATTGAAAGACCAATAGCAACCTTTGTTGGTGCAGCTATCAATAGTGACACTAAAACAATGCGTCGTGGCCTTTATCAATATCAAGCTTTTGGTGAGACATTTACCCGTGCTTGGTCACACATGAATGAAGTCTTTTCCCGTGTATCTAAGGATCCAACTAAGGTTGGTTATGTGATGCGTGACGACATTGCTAGACAAAACGAAAAGACACTAAAGACTCTTAATGCATTTGCTGATGCTGCCTCTAAGCAAGGTAATGACGGTCCAGCTGCCTTAGTTGGTCAAATCGAACTGATGCATGACCTTGAGCAACACCCGTTGCTCCGGTTTGGTCCTAATGCAATGACTGCATTTGACGGATTTACCCGTTCTGTTATCGGCAATATTGAAGCTAGAGGAAAAGCCTTTGATATGGTCAACAGCTCAAACGGAAAGCTGACTGCTGACAAGATGCAGAGTATTGGAGACGAAGCTTATAAGCGTATGTTTGATAAAAACGGCATGATTACTGAAAGTGCTGTTGAGCACGCTAGTCGTGAAATTGCCATGAACCTTGATGGTCCTGCTAGTAGGGCTCTCAATGATTTGCTCAAAGCTGCTCCTGCATTCAAACCATTCATGATGTTCCCTCGGACATCTATGAACATGATGTCGTTTGCTGGTAGTCACAGTCCAGCAGGTTTGTTCTTTGACAAGCTAAATGCCTTTAGTCTGCCTTTCGAGAAGATGCCGAAGGATAAAGTCAAAGAGTTACTAAAAACCCGTGGCATTGATTTCAACGATGCCAACGTAGAACAGGTCTACAGCAATATTCGCGCTGAGATGAAGGGTCGAAAGGCTATTGGTGCACTTGCTGTCACTGCTACTGGTATTGCGTTTATGGGTGATCGTATACGTGGTGACGGTATCTTTGACAAAGAGAAGCAGAGAGTTCGACGTGATGCTGAATATCAACCTCGTACTTACAAAGGTACGGATGGTCGCTGGTATAGCTATGAAAACCTAGGACCTGTTGCTGATTGGATTGCACTGACTGCAAACATTATGGACAACGTAGTCGATGGCACGCTTGATCCTAATGATGGTCAGATGCTAATGAATAAAGCTGGCTTCATTCTTAGCTCTAGTATCGTCAATAAATCATTCTTAGCTGGCCTAGAGCCAATGAATGATGTGTTTGCTGGTAACCCAGCTGCTGCTGCTAGATGGGGTTCTACCTTTACTAGTGGCTTTATCCCCTTGAGTGGATTGCGTAATGACATGAGCAGGTTGATCACTCCTCAAAAGAAAGAACTTGAGATGGAGATGTCGCAGTTAATTGCTAACCGTAATCCTATGCTAAAAGGTATGCTTCCTGACACCTACGATTATATCGATGGTGGTCTTGTAGGCGTTCCTGGAGCTTGGACACGGGTATGGAATACCTTCTCACCTTGGAAAGTCCACGATGATATCAGTGATGAAAAGCAGTTCTTAGTAGATGTCGAGTTTGAGGCTCGTCCTGTACTGAGCACTGATGGAGCTGGGGTCAAACTTACTCCTGAGCAACGTTCTGATATTCAACGCATCATGGGTGAACGTGGTTATTACAAGCGTGAAATCCAAAAGATTATGGATAGTACTGATGGTCAAGCTTTTAGACGTGCATTCCGTGAAGCACAGGCTGCTAATAAAGATGTTGATCTTGCTGATTTTAAGCAACTACACATGAAGCTTAGTCGTGCATTGCGTACTGCAATGAAGTTTGCAATCGATAAATCTGATCACAGTGGTGATATTCGGGCTCTGCAGTTTAAACAGAATGAAACCAAACGTGCTGCTCAACGCAACAACCTTGAACAACTACGTCGATACAACAATTATTAACTATGGCAATTGAAACTCCGTCTCAAGCGTTTATTACGCAAGATGGTAACGGCAGTACTACGCAGTTCACTTACCCGTTTAACAACAGTAAATTTGAAGATGATGACGTATTTGTTTATCTCTTTAATACTGCGACGGGTGCTTATGACCTAAAGTCCGTTACAACACACTATGCAATTTCTGGTAATACAATTACCTTTACCAGTGCACCCACCAATGGTCAAAAAATACTGATTCTTCGGCGTACTGATTTCAATGCCCTGAAGATCCCTAACTTTACTCCTGGCAGTTCTATCCGTGGTGAAGATTTAGATAATAACTTCACCCAACTGCTTCGTGTAAATCAAGAGTTCCGAGACCTCAAAGTAGACAGGTTCTTTCCTGAAGTCGGTGCTGACTTGAATATGAACAGTAAGCGTATTGAGTCGCTTGCTGATGCTGCTACAGACACTGATGCAGTGAACCGAGGTCAACTAGCAAAGGTCATTACTGATGACCTTATTGCTGGTAATGGTATCACGCTTACAGATGCTGCAGGTGGTACAAACTCTGGTGATCAGGTTACGATCTCTATGGGTAATGTCACATCAGATATGATTGTAGACGGCACTATTGTTAATTCTGACATTAATGCAAGTGCTGCCATTGCTGGATCTAAACTAGCAGACAACTCAGTTACTAGTGCCAAGATCACTAATGGCACAATTGTCAATGACGACATTAGTGTGAGTGCTTCTATTGCAGGTTCCAAGCTTGCAGATAACTCTATTGATCTAGATAAGATTCTGGATGCTGATATTGTCAATACTACTGACTACAGCACTACATGGACTGACGATGACACCCACATTGCAACCGTTGGTGCTTTGTCTAAAAGGTTTGATGTTGGCATTGCCACAAGTGATCCTACAAGCACACATGTAGGCAAACTGCATTACAACAACACTTCTGGTTCTGAAGCACTTAAGATCTGGAACGGTACTGCTTGGGAATCAGTCGGTTCTAGTGGTGGTGGTAGTGGTCTGTCAGATGTTGTCGGGGATACTTCGCCACAATTAGGCGGTAATTTAGACGTTAATGGTCAATCTATTGTTAGTGTTAGTAACGGCAATATTGTCATTGCTCCTAACGGAACAGGCTCAGTTTTAATTGATGGAGACATTGATGCTTCAGGATCTAATAATCTAGTTATCTCTGGCAATGGAGGTGGAAACCTACAAATTAATAAGCAGGTTACTACGCCAGGTAATGCTGACCTCACCCTAAACCCTGGCGGCACAGGAGACATTCATGTTCAGAGTAACAAGATTACTAACCTTGCTGATCCGACATCTGCACAAGATGCTGCCACTAAAACATATGTAGACAGCAATTCTAGCGTAGTTAGTGACACTACACCTCAACTTGGAGGTGATCTTGATGTCAATGGCCAAAACATTACCAGCGCATCTAACGGTAATATTGTCATTGATCCTAATGGCACTGGAGATGTAGTTATTAGTAGTGATGCTGTTGGTATAGGCACCACGTCACCCAATAGTAATTCAAATTACACAGTATTAACTATTGATGGTACAAATGGTGGAGAAATTGATTTTGAAACTAACGGAACTTTAACTGGTAAAATTTATTCAGGCACTAACCTGTTCTATGTCGATGCCGTTGGCGCGTCTTCTGACCTTGTATTTAGTACAAACCAGACTGAGCGAGCCAGGATCACATCGGCTGGACTTGTGCGGATTGGAGATCCAGTAGGAACCTCGTCCAAACAAGGAGCAGAGTTTAATCCCGTAGACACAAACGGTAGTTTTTTAAGACTTTATTGTGAAGACGACACATCAAATCTTCCATTTTCTCTTTGGAACGGGGACGACGCAAAGGAAATTTTTGGCGTTGATCATGATGGTAGAGTTCGGTTTGTAGAGACAACTTCAGGAACTAATTATTGTTCTGTTAGTCCTCCTGCTAATCTAACTAGCAATGTAAATTTATATTTACCAAGTAGTGTTCCTGCCAAAGGTGGAGTTTTAAGGACAACTGACTCTACTGACGGAACTAATGCTACCCTCACGTTTGGTTCAGGTGCTCCTGCTGCTTATATCTATGAAAAATCAAGTTCCGATGGTGGTACGTTTACTGCAGGCTCCTGGCAAACCAGAACATTAAATCATGTCGAGGATCCTGATGATATTTTTTTCACTATTTCTCAAAGCACCATTATAACTTTTGATAATGATGGTGATTTCTTAGTTCAGTGGTCTTGCCCTGCAGAAAGAGTTAATGAACATCAAACAAGACTTCAAGAGGTTGCAAGCAATGGTAGCGCCACTGGCCTTCCTTATTACCTTGGAACTAATGAATTTGCTGACACCATTAGTACTGTTCTTAATAGTTCTAGATCCGTTGGTTCCGCTATCATCACAGTAAGTGGATCCGATAAATACTATAAACTGCAGCATCGCTGCCAAAGCACTAGATCGAATGTTGGTTTTGGTAGAAATAATAGTTGGGCTGGAACTGATGAAAATATTTATTCAATAGTTACAATTATCAAATTACGTTAATTATGGATGTCAATTTAGCAATTGAACAGCTTGGGCTGAATAAAGGAAACAATTCATGGACAGTTAACCAACCAAATGCTCCTAACCACATTACCTTTTGGGAAGGTTCTGATCCACAGCCTACTCAAGAACAGTTGCAACCAGCATATGAAGCAGCTGTAAAATCTTATGCATGGGCAGATTTAAGGTCTAAACGTAATAGTTTGTTGAAAGAAACTGATTATCTAGCTCTTAGTGATCAGTCTATGTCGAGTGCAATGACAACATACCGTCAGGACTTGCGTAACTTGCCAGCAAATACTAGCGACCCTGAAAACCCAACCTGGCCCGTTAAACCATAAGTACACAAAACAAACTTTTAACATCATGATCACCCTTATCCGTCCAATCCTATTTTCATTTTTACAGTCTGAAAAGGTCAAGCTTCTTATTGTAGATATGCTTATCAAACTTGCTGAGTCAACAGATAATGATATCGACGATAAAGCTGTGGAGTTTATCCGTAACGGTCTATTCCCGGCTAAGTAATGGAATGGGGAGAACCACCGTTACTTCCCTCTGTAACACTCCCAGAGCCGCCTAATCTCCCGGGTCCTGTACTCGACATGCCAAGGGCTGACATACCGTCTTATACGCCCTTGGTAGTGCCTCCTAGTGATCTTAAGCCGCCTCCTGGAGTTAAACCAAAAGGTCAACCTAGTGCACAACCCAGACAACAAATACCTGTAGTACAACCACCACAGATACAGCCGCCTGAAGTCCGAACATTGGATGTACCAGGTACTGACATCGAGGTCCCTGTGCCTAGCAGTGAAATTTTAGTCACTGCTGCTACAACAGCATTCGTCTCAGTTGCTGCCACCTTATCTGCTACTGCACTTTTTAAATATCTAGT
>TARA_R100001443_G_scaffold113463_1_pt1 | contig 10649 bp, 22 predicted proteins | sample TARA_R100001443 | Tara Oceans TARA_R100001443 (sample SAMEA2622142) | marine metagenome | biome: marine biome (ENVO:00000447); feature: deep chlorophyll maximum layer (ENVO:xxxxxxxx); material: "saline water (ENVO:00002010), including plankton (ENVO:xxxxxxxx)" | depth 50 m
TGTAGAGTATTTTCCTTTTTATGATTTGTATAGCCCTCCCCTTACTAGGTTAAATTATTATTTTTTTTTATTTTTATTTTTTTAATCATATTATTTTTTTTTCTTCTATTAACAGCATGAGCAGTCTTAACTCTATGACACCTATTACATAAGCTCTGCAAGTTAGAAACATTCCACACACTACCACCATCAGCTATCTCTTTAATATGATCTACTATCTTAGCAGTAGTTATCTTATTATTTCTTTCACACTCTACACATATAGGATTATGTTTTATATAATGATTCCTAAGCTTCCTCCACCTATTACTCTGATATATATTAGCATACTCAGCTCTAGAATAAGATTTATTATAATCCTTCTTAATCTTTCTTATCCATTTATATTTAGTAGTAGTAGGTAAATAAGGCATTACTCAAAGCTTTTTAAATCTGAATTAAATAACTCTACTACCATATACTCAAATAGCTGAGCATTATTAACCTTAATACCTATAGCATTTAGCTTAGCCTTTAAGTCCTTATACATTAAATAAGTACTATGCTTACAGCTTATACTTAGCTTATGGCTATACTCAGTATCATATAAATTATTACCAGCCATATTAATTAAATCATTTATATCTATTTCTTTCATATATATATATTAAACAGCAAAGGCCTACAAATCGGAGATCTATAAGCCTTTACATAAACAGAAACAATACAAAACCTCATTAAGAGGAATATACAAATATAATCATTTATTAAGACTTATCTAACTCCTTTAAGATATGTATAAAAAATTCTTTGATTATTTTCTTCTGTTCCTTATTAAACTTATCTAAGCCTTCTATCTCTTTATTTATTTTCTTATTATATACTACAGCTCTCTCTCCTATATGAGTAAAGTATTCTATAGCTGCATCTTCTGTTTTATTATTCTTTTTATTATCCATATATAGTTTAGTCATTACCATTTAATTTTATTAAGCTCCTCATCTTCTATCTTCTTTATTATATTCTTTAGATGTATTACATAACATCTCTTATTAGCCTCTTTTGATTGTTCTACTTCATTATGACACTCTCTACATAAAGCTATTAAATTCTCAGGATAATCTCTATAATTTTCTGTACCTCTTATCTTATTACCCTTAGCTCCTCCCATAGCTCTAGGTATTATATGATGAATATCTACAGCTTCTTTAAGGATAGGAGGTAATCCTTTACTATAAGCAAAAGGCTTATCACAATTATATTTACATATTTCACATATAATAACATCTCCCTCATCATATCCAAAGTAATTACAGTATATTTTTTTATGATTTACCATTAGTTTTTTTATCTATCCAGGATCCTACTTGTGAAGATATATAAATACCAGCTGTAAAGCCTATACCTAAACATAATCCTATTAATATATATTCCATTATTATTTATTTTTAGTTATTACTATTATTTCTTTACCATGTTTATAATTAGCTGGGATTATAACTTCTCCTCCCTCTCCTAAAGTAGTTAGATTTCTAGTCATTTGATTATAAGCTCCTTTATGTTTTTCTTTAAGCTCTTTTAACTGTTTTTCTAAATCCTGAATTTCAGAAATATGTTTAAAATCCCATCTACCAGCTGAAGATCTAGAGCTGATATTATATCCATCTATTTCAGTACCTCCTCTACCATATTTAGTAATCTCATCTAAAGCTATATCATCTATCATAGATTTATACTCTTTTGCTTTTTTTTCTATTTCTTTTAATACTATAACAGCTTTAAGAGGATCTATTTCTCCCTCTTTTACTAAATCATATATATCTTTTACTGGTAATTTACTTATATCCATATTATTTTACTTTTTTCCATTGAGCAGCTCCATTATAAGAGTATTTTTGCTCATACCCTAAGCTTATTAAATGTTCTCGGTATTTTTTTTGCTGAGTTTGATCTTCTGCTATTCTTTGAGCATAAGCTTTATCATAAAAATCAGGCATACCTCCCTTTTTTTGTGTAGGAAATTGATTTCTTACCCATCTATCCAATCTCCTCTCTATTGAAAAAGTTTTTTCAAGTTGATACCTCATCTTACCCTTAGTATTTTTTTCAGTCCAGTATTCTATAAAATTAGTATGATGTAAAGAGTTAGGTAATTTATATACATATTCTTTAAAAGATTCCTCTGTGTTAGGAAATTCATTTTTATTATTATTCTTTTTTTTATTATTATTATTCTCTTTATTATTATTCTTATTATTATCATTATACTCTATATCTAGACTATCTATAGGGTATATATACTTTATAAGCTCATTATTTTTAACTTCATTTAATTCTTTTTCTATACACTTTTTAACAGTAGGAGAAGCTGAATAATTATACTTTAAAAAATTAACTATAGCTATTTCATTAGTTTTTTTACTTATTACTATTTTATTTAATCCTACAAACAGCTCTAAAAGCTTTTCTACAGTTTCTTTATTATATCCAGTATGATAAGTTATTTGCCTTACTGAAATTTCATAAATTCCACATTGTTTTACATTAGGATTAGTAAGTAAGTATATATAAAAGTATTTTTGTTCAGGAGTTAGATCCAGTATTAAAGGATCATTCCAAAAAGTAGTATGTATCTGTCTATATTTCGCCATTTTGTTTCTGTTTTAATTTATTAAAAAGGAGGATTATTATCTATATGTATTTCATCTTCTAAAACTATATTTTTTACATTTAAAGTATTAAAAAATTTATCCTTCCATTGATTACTCTTAATATAAAATTCAATTTTTACAAATCTATCTATTTTTATACTTTCTTTAAATAAATTTATTTTAGTTTCTCCAAAAATTTCAAATTGATGTTTGTGATGAAATCCTGTATCTGATTCTTCTATAGTAATTAACATTTTTTCAGCATTTTCTCCATTTTTGAGTTTTATATTTTCTGTTTTAGTATTTATTATTTGTCCTCTTATTTTATACATAACTTTTTTTATTTAATTTAATTTTTAATATATCTATCTGATGTTCTAGTCTATTATTTTCATTTAATATCTGCTCATATTTATTTTCATTTAATAAATCATACTTAGTTTTAGTTATACTATAAGCTAAATCTAAATTAGTATCAGTCCAATTACTATACTGAGTATAAGTATTATCATAAGTTTTTTTATAATGATTAATTAATTCATATTCAGTTTCATGATATTTTATATGTTTTTCTATAAACTCTATAGGCTTATTAAATATCTCTGAAATTTGAAACACATTATAATCCTGAGATAATAATATATGATAAACTATAGCTCTACAGTCTTTTATCCTGGGATTACTAAATACATTATAAAAATCTGCAAATTTTACAGAATTATAATAACAGCATATTCTAACTAATCTATTTACTGAAGGCATTATCTATATATTTATCTTCTGCTATATAATCTTCTCCATAAATTAACATCTTATACTCCTCTGATTTATATTCTAAATAATCAATTACATCAATATCTTCACTTTTATCTAACATTAATAAAACATCAGCTAAATCATCTTTATTACATCTTACTAAAATATCTGATGTATTATTACATAATATAATATAAGTACTCTCCATTATTTATTAAATTCTTCAGCTTCATCTTCTGAATAAAACCCAGCTAGATTAGCCATTTTAAGTACTACCCTAGCTAAACCTCTTTTTTCAGCCATACAGATAGGAAAATTTGATTTATTATTAGCTGGAGAAACTTCTCCAAAACTCTGAGCCATAGCCAAAGGCTGCCTAGTAGATCCCTGAGGGCCTTCTACCTCCTTCATAATAGCTCCCTGAGCTAGTATTATACAGCTTTTATGATCTTCAGATATTTTTTCAATTTTAAAATTTACAGATATATCTAACTGAGCCTGAATTTTCTCTATACCAGCTCTAGTTATTATAGGTTTATCTTTTCCTCCAAACTTTAAAACAAAAATATCATCTTTTTCTAAATTATATTTTTTATATATTTCTTTTAGTTTATTTGTATTCATAATGTTCTTCTAATTTATTTACTTTTAATAATAATTTTAATTTAACTAAATCTAAAGCAGCTTTATCAGCTGTATTCATTTTTTCATTGTGTAATACAGATAATAATAAACTGTAATCTCTTTTATCTAATTTTTCCATCTTTAATTTCTTTATATTTTTGTACTTTTTCTTTTAATTTTGTTTTAGTTAATTTATCTTTTTTAGTCATTAACTCATTAGCTATTTTATATTTAGGATCTATACTATTAACATCATTCATATCTATATTTCTTAATACTCTTTGATAATCAGATTTTATAGTTCTTAACATTGTAGTATCATCTAATTTTTCTATATCTACTTTACCCTGACCTATATGTAATAATATAGCTTTTTTTTCATCTTTACTCATTCTTTTAAAAGCTCTATCTAAAGTATTTAATATATCATCTACATCTTTATCTGATAATCTTTTCTCCTTTATAGGCCTATTAGGTATTATAGGCTTATTAGGTATTATAGGTATTATAGGTATTTTTTTAGTCATTAAGTTTTTCTTTTAATAAATTTTCTAATTTTCTCCAGTCATTTTTGTAATGATAAAATAATACATCATAACAAAAAATCGTAGAATATAAATAACATACATTCCTATTAAAGTATTTTTTAATCTCCTCCATCCCTTTTTTTCTGTAAACATCTATTATATCTTTATCATTTATTTCTTTAGTTGCAAATTTTTTTTTGTGTTTTAGTAAGAGCCTTATGGCTCTATCTCTTTGTATATCCTCATCTAAAGATATTTCATTAACATCTAATAAGTAATAAAGCTCATCCATAAATTCATATATATTAATCATATACAAATATATATAGATAAAGCCTTATTACTTACCCCCTATCTTTAAGCTGAGCTATTAGCTCCACTTGCATATCCATAAGATTCTTAAAGCTTTTAGTAAATAACCACATCTTAACATCACTACATCCATCCAATTTATTAAAATCTACTTTAGTGTTATTTAATACTCTTAATCTTATTATTTCGTTTACTAGCCATACTTTCATATTAGGCCTTAAAGTTTCTGTATAGTTCATAGTTTCTATTTTTGTTTACACAAATTAACCTATAAACTATTTAAAAAGAAAATTTTGGAGATGATTGTTATTAACAATAGAATGTTTATTACTTAGAATAGCTTATTTTTTTACCTAAATCCATAGGAATAAAAAAACCATGTTTACCATCTACTACTATTCCACAGCCAAGAGTAGGCTTTTTACTAAAATTTTTACCATAAGCAAAAGCTAAGCTATTACCTATTAAGCATCCTACATTAAGAGCAAAGCATAACTCTTTATATGAAGCTCTATAGTTTACTCCTCCTGAGCTATGAGTATGACCTATAACTACTGACTGTCTATAATCTTGCATAAAGCTTACAGCTGCATTTTGACCACTCTTACCAGTACCATGAAGATATAATACATTATCTATTTCTAGATAATTATGAGTATTCCAGCTTTTAGGAAAATTCCAAGCTTCAGCAAAAGATTTATAAAATTTCTTAGGTATAGAATGTTTTAACATTCGCCTATTAATTAATTCATCATGGTTACCCATCATTAAATCTCCAGCTCCAAAAGTTTTAAATAATTTATCTATATCTTTTTGAGCCATTTCAGCCTCCTTACCTCCTGAGGGCATATCTGAATCTTTCTCCCACATATTCCATGCTGAGCCATCTACTAGATCTCCTATATGTACTACTCTATTTACTTGAAATTTATTAAATGTTTCATACAAAAACTTTAAATGATCCTTATGAGCAAAAGGATAATGAGTATCAGATATGATACCTACTACATTAGATTTTTTATGATAGTTTATAAAATCATAAACATATTTATTTAATCTAGGCCTAAAGCTCATTTATCTTTTTTAGATGATCCCCCAAAAAAGAAATCAATAATAGTATTTACTTTAGCACTCATAGCTCCAAAAAGAGTACTTATAAAACTGATTTCAAACTCTCCTAAATTAATATCTCCTATTACAAAATATCTAGCTAATACAAAAGACAAAACAAAATAAGCTATAGTAAATATAGTAGCTAATATCTTCTGTATATTACTATCATCTGAATACATAGCTCTTGCTGATTTTCTATCTTCTACTTCTAATTGATACATAGTCTGCTCATGAGATTTAAGTAAAGATTTCAGCTTATGTTTAGCCTCTAATTTTTCTTCTTTAGTTGTAATAACTTCATCTAATATCTTACTAGAATCAGATACTAAACTTTTAATAATACTTTTTATCATAATGATTTATATTCTTTAATACTTTTATATCTAGTTCTGTTATTTTCATCTTTATAAGCTTCTAGTAATTTATTTCTATTTTTGCCTTCTGCAAAACTTATATGAATCCACCTATAATCAAATTCATTTATCATCTGGTCAAATTCTATACCTAGTTCTAGTATAGTATCAAATATCATTTTATTATTAGCTTTACCATTTTCATCTACAAAATGTAAATCAGCAGCCTGGCCTTTACAGTGTTGAGAATATATTTTAGTAATAGATCCATCTTTATTTTTTTTCTCTTTATAAGCTCCCCCTAAAGCCTTATTTAATTCTAAACTTCTCCAGCCTGAATTTATTTTAATAGGGCCTATACAATCTCTTAAAGGTTGTAATACTTTCATACATAATATCTGCATATTTCTTATATGTTCTTTAGGAGGATTTAATTCTAAGCCTCTCCTTTTAGCTACATTAGATTTTAAAAATTCTTTTAAAGTAAAATTTTTGGATAACAACATTTTAATTAAATTTATTTAACAATAACTGATCTATTTGCTTCTGTAATTCTTTGTATGTTACTTTAAAATCTAGCATAATAGTACTCTTATATCTTTTTATTTCATCTCCATTATTAAATACTATTATAGAGGGCTGTTTTATTTCATATTTATCCATATACTCTACATTATTACAAAGTATAATAGTATAGTATTTACAGTTTTTTAATTTATCTAATCCTTTTATAAAATTACTTTCATTCCAAGAGGTATTAAATTCTACTATAGCTATTTCATCCTGTATAAAATTCTGAGCTGGAGCTATTGTAGCAAATAAAAACACTAAAAGCATTAAAAGTATATAGATATAATTACTTATATCTTTTTTATTTATTGATTTCATATAATCTATTTTCAATTACTATTAATTTCTCTTTTAATTCCTGAATACCTTGAGCATTATTTTCTGTTATTATAAGAGTATTTTTTATATTTTCTCTTATTAATAAATCTTTCATCTCAAACTCAGTAGATGATATACTAGGCTTAGGCTCATCCATAGCTATTTTTATATCAGCTTGTAATTTTGCATACATCATTACCATAGATACAGTAAAGCCTATTATTAGTATTAATGTTTTTAAGTCTAAAGTCAAATTAGTAGATTCTGATATTTTCATTTTAGTAGTATATTTAAGCCAATTTTTATATTATAATTTTTCCTATCTAAATAACTTAGATATATTCCTTCAGTATGTACTGATATTATCTTAGTAATTTTCTTTTGTATTAAAGCTCCTATTTCATAATCTATAGCTCCTGAATATCCATAATCAGTATAAGCATAATTATAAGGTAATACATTACTCCATATAAGAGTATGGTAATTATCTTTATGAGTATAGTATGATATACCTAAAACAGCAGATAAAGTAGTTTGATTACCTAGTTTATTTATTTCATTAGAATTATATCCATTTACTATATCTGAATAATGATACTCCATAAATTCACTATTACTATCAGCTATAGTATCTCCAGCTGGATTAGTCCAGTAATAATATGTAGGCTCTATCCTATCTACATATCCATTATTATTATAATCATCCCAATTAAAATATGAGTTAAAACCTAGAGAATTAGCTACTTCAATATAATCCTCTCCACTAAAAACACTAAAAGGATAAACTCCATAAGCTGGATGTACTCTGATTAAAGCTCCAGCTGATAGCTGAAACTTATTTATATCCTTTTTTAATCTTAGATCTACTTCTTTATATTTAAGATCTATTCCTTCTAGGTTTGTGCTTTGTAGCTTTATCATGTAAAAACTACCTAAATATCTTATAAAATAATCCTGATTAATATATTTAATACCTCTATCTCTTACATTTTCATAAGATATTAAATACTCTAAGCCAGTCATTAAAGCTGATCTAAATTTACCATAATCAGTTTCAGTACCATCTTTATAAGATTTTCTATCTTCCATAGATAATCTAGCTAATCTCCTTACTCCAAAAGCATATCTATAGTTATATTTATTATCTTTTGTAGTTTCTGTTAAAATTCCATCTTGTATAGTATAAGTATTAGCTTCATCTAATACTTGATTAATTCCTATAGATCCATAAAAAGTACTATACTTAAATACTCCTAGCTGAGCATTAACAGAAATAGATATAAAAAATAATATGTATATATACTTTATCATTATAAATTAACGGATTTATAATATAAAAATACTGTTAAATGTATATCTCCAGTAGGATTACTAGGATCAGCATATAGCTCTAAAGGCATACCTAGAGTAGTGTTTATAGGAGATTTCAAAGGTATTTCTACTCCAGCAGGAGGCCCACTAGCTGCAAAAGCATCTCCATTAACCTGATATAACTGATTATCTCTAGCTCTATAAGCAAATCTATCAATACTACTCCAGTAATGTCCAGGCCTAAAAGATCTCAGCCAACCTACATACATACCATAAGCTGTAATTTCTGGATTTCCTACTATATTTACTACAATAGTACAGCTTAAAGGAATATGTAAAATCCCAGCACTTCCAGCTAATAAAGTATAGGGATTTGAGTTTAAAGCTTGATATTCAGCAGTAGTTATTTCATATCTTTTTAATAAAGGTACATTAGATAGTCTTTGAGTCTGTACTTTATAATCAGGTACTATTAAACTACCAGAAGGAAAATTATCTGAAAATTTAAAAACAGTAGGAGTTATTTTTATTAATGTACCAGAATCCATTAAATCTACACTACACATAATTCTAACACTTTTATAAGTAATAGTATTATATATCCAAAAATAGTCGCCCCTTCTAAGTAGATCTATTCCTAAATGACCTGTAGGATTAGCTATATAAATTACATCATGAGTACCAGGCTTTATTTTAATAGAAGTTTCAGCTATAGCATTATCACACAAAAACAAATAAAAGGGATTAGTATATCCAGGAGAATACTTAGCACTCCATCCCCTTTTAATAGGACTAGCTCCAGCATTAGTATCTCCCCCCATATAGCCAGTAGTACTAGGATTCCTATTTCCATCCCATCTATACTGAGTTTTTTTTCTAGTATTATTTAACTGAGTTAGAGTATGTTGTTTTTTAGGAGCTAGATAATTATTACCAGGCCTTTCCTTTTTTTTCTTTTCAAGATTTATATTTTTACCAAAAGGTTTAGCCATTACTACTATATGTTTTATCTATTATATTAGTTCTATTAAAAGTAACACAATCCTCTAAGGATAATGTAATTTGACCAGTACCAGCTACATAAGTGAAACCATTTACTATATATCCTACATCAGCTCCTGATTGATTTTCTTCCCATTTATTTATATTACTAGGCTTAATTATAGCTGAGCCTAGCCTTCTCTCTATACATTTATCTGAAGTACTGTCTACCATAGTAAAATCTAAACCTCTTTTCATTTGAAAATAATGAGATAAAGCATTTTTAGGCCTTTGCTTATGTAAAACATCTCCAGCAACAGCAGCCCCAGCCTCCCACACAGCTCTCCAGTTTAATACATCATCATTTTCTATAGGATTACCTAAATCATTAGCTTCTTCTATTATTCTAAACTCTCCAGGAAAATCTCCACCAAAACCTCCACTACCTCCTTCTGATACAGCAAAAGGATCCTCAGGGGGATTACTACCTATTACTATCTCAGGCTCTTGTACCATTTCCTCAGATGGAGTACCATTTGTATTTTCATACCAGCCTATAGTTTCATCAAAACTATTTACCCCAGCATTTACTCCAGCTATATTTACTCTTAAATCTGATAAATAGTAATCCCATTGTAAACCCCTAGCCTCACATCCGAAACCTCCTACTATTGTATATGGAGGTACATCTCCTCCAGTTCCTAAACTAGCATAATCCCAGCTCTTACAGGCTGCTCTTTGTGTTACAGGTATATTAGGATCAGGAGCTGGTAAATAAGGATCATTAATAGGTAAAGAGCAATCATCTACACCTAGTAAAGTAAATAAAGCTATTTGTCTAATCATATTAGCTCCATAATTACCATCTCCATCTTTACCTACTGGTATTTTAGGAGATTGAATAAAAAAAGTTTCACTATGCCTATAATTTTGACAATCATAACCCCATGGAGTAGCATTAGTAGTAAGCCATTCCACCCAGCTACCAGGATCATCACAGTTAAAAGATACACATCCATTAGTATAAAGTACAGTAGGCTTATGAAATACTGGAGAAAAAAAGGCCCATCTACAATCTATAGGAGATTGACTATCGGCTGCTGGAGATGAAGTTCTCCACCATCTATAATCATCATAACCACTATCTAACCCCC
>TARA_R100001443_G_scaffold4449_1_pt1 | contig 10646 bp, 15 predicted proteins | sample TARA_R100001443 | Tara Oceans TARA_R100001443 (sample SAMEA2622142) | marine metagenome | biome: marine biome (ENVO:00000447); feature: deep chlorophyll maximum layer (ENVO:xxxxxxxx); material: "saline water (ENVO:00002010), including plankton (ENVO:xxxxxxxx)" | depth 50 m
ATAACCGGCAATGTAACCGGTAATCTTAATTCTACCGGTGTATCTACAGTCGGAACACTTAAAGTTGGTACTGGTATTACCGCCTCAGGTGGAATTATTACCGCAACAACATTCGATGGTAATGTAGCAACCGCAATATCATTTGCCAATGCCAGAAACTTTAGTGTTACTGGGGATTTGGAAGCAAGTTCTGTATCATTTGATGGAACTGCTAATGTTTCATTAGCATCAACACTTTCAAATAGTTTTAGTGCTAATACTTCGGGTATTATTACTGCCGCAACCATAGTTGGTTCTGCAGGTTCATTTAGTTCCATTGGTATTCATACATCGGCACCAACAACTGATTTACAGATTAGAAAGTCGTCTGGTGAAGCAATATTAGAAGTTATTTCAGATACTGGTAGTGCTTCTATTAGTATTGGAAAAAATACAGGTGCCGGAACAAGTAGTGCATCATTTAATTATGGTTCTACAAGTGGATTTGGAAATTTCAGTACACCAAAATCACTTGATATTATAAACAGAGATACTGGTAATATTAATTATTTCTTATCTAATACTGCGTTAACAGATTCTGGATTTATCTGGCACAGAGGATCGGCTAATCAGTTAATGACATTGACTAAGGGAGGAAATCTGGGAATTGGCATTACAAATCCAACACATAAATTACATGTTCAGGGTATTTCTACATTTACTGGGCCCGCACATTTTGATGGAAATTTAACTGTTGATTCAAATCTATCTATTACTGGGTCTTTATCTGTTCGAGACATAACCAGTAGTATTGATATTAATGGTATTGTAACCGCAACTAAGTTTGTTGGAGATGGATCTGGACTTACTAATCTAATAGGTACTGGTTCTGGAGTTGAAATTCGAAATGATGGATCACCCGTAGGAACAGCTTCAACAATAGACTTTATAGGAACTGATGTAACCGCAACAATTTCTGGTGGTGTTGCAAGTGTAGAAATTACTACTTCTGGTGGAGGATCTTCTGGTGTTACTGTAAAAAATAGTGGTTCGACAGTTGGTATTGCCACAAATATAGATTTTGGAAGTAATTTATCTGTATCTGCAGTTTCTGCCGGTATCGTAACAATTACTGCCTCTGGTGGAGGAACTTCTGATATAGCATCTTATGCACATAACGCAGGAGTATCTACAGTAGCAGGAATAGCAACTTATACATCAGAATGGACATTAGGAAATAATGGAACTAGTCATTATACATTTACTGGTCCAGGTCTGACTGGTGCCGAAGATGATCCAGAAATTTATTTGATTAGGGGACAACAATATAAGTTCACTAATAATATGAATGCTCATCCCTTTAAGATTCAGAGCACTCCAAATGGATCAAATCCTGCTGATTCAGGAACTGTATATAATGATGGAATTACAAATAATCTTGTATCTAATGGCACATTAACTTGGAATGTTCAGTTTGATACCCCTTCTATACTATATTATCAGTGTACTTCTCATACTAATATGGGAGGTATTATTCGTATTTTAGATGCGGTAACTACAGACTCCAGTGTTACTGATGTTATTACAATTTCATCTTCAACTGATGTTTTATCTGCCGTAGATCCCGGTGCAGATAGATTAGTATTTTGGGATGAATCTAATAATAAATTATCATACTTGACCGTTGGTGCTAATCTTACTCTTAATGATGACATCATTAGTGCTACTAGTGGTGATGTTGTTGTTAATGATACAACACCACAACTTGGTGGTAATTTAGATCTTAATAGTAAAGACATAACCGGAACTGGTAATGTTAATATTACTGGTGTTATAACGGCAACATCTTTTAGTGGAAACTTAACCGGTAATGTTAATTCTACTGGTGTATCTACAGTTGGTACACTTAAAGTTGGTACTGGTATTACTGCATCAGGTGGAATTATAACTGCCACTACATTTGATGGATCTTTAAAAGGTCTTCCTCAAAATGCTCAAACATCGGCATATGTATTAGTCGCATCTGATGCAGGAAAACATGTCGCAATTAGTACCGGAGGAGTCACTCTTAATACTGGAATATTTGAAGTTGGGGATACAGTTACGGTGTTTAATGATTCGGCATATACTCAAATGATCAATGCTGCTTCTGGGGTAACTGTGAGAAGAGTATCTATTGGTGATTTGGGAAGTAGAGGATTGAATCAATACGGTCTTGCAACAATTATGTGTATTAGAAATAATGAGTATGTAATTTCTGGAGCAGGATTAACATAATGACAGTATCCATAGTTTCGACAAATATAGGAAGTCAGGTTGGAATATCCTATAGTTTTACCTCACATCTGGATAAAAACGATTTAACTAGACCTACTATATCTTTAAATATTCATCATTTGAATGAAGGTCCAAGTGCATCAAAACCTGTAATGGTTTCTATTCATGGTGGCGGATGGTATGCCGGTGATAAAAATAATTTTGATAGATATAAACCAAAATTTTTTAATGAATTGGGTATGATATATGTAAGTATCAACTATAGATTGTGCAGACCATATAGTACAACAAATGATGGTGTATATGGTGATTGGGATGTTAATAGGGTAAAATTTCCGACAAATGTACAAGACTGTGCAAATTCCCTGAAATGGATTCGAGATAATATCTCTAATTATGGAGGAGATCCAAATAATATAAATTTATTAGGACATAGTGCAGGAGCACATCTTGCATTATTGTTATCTACAAATACAGATTATATTAATGCTGTAGGAGTTCCTACAAGTTCTATTAAATCTTGCACTGCTATTGACACTACATTTTTAAATATATCAAGTTCAATTTCTGATAATGAATCAGTTGAAGGTAATGCAGCATTACTTTGTAGAAATGCATTTGGAGTTGAATATGATGCTAGTCGTTCTGGTGGATTTAATGATTTTTCCGGTACTACGGAGCAAAATGCGGCATATACTGCGGGTTCTCCAGATCAACATGTATCAGCTGGAATAGTGACTAATTTCTTATTATGTATTCAAGGTAATACATCTAGAAGAAATAAAATGATTGCATTTAGAGATTCACTTCAAACTGCAGGAATTGGTAATTCATTATGTCTATACTTTGCTTCTGGGGGATCAAATGCCACATATACACATGAAGAATTTCAAATATTTATTGGTGCCCCAACTGATAAACCCGATGGTGCTTATATTCCAACATCTACGGCCCTGGCTGGAGGACATGCAGATGTAGGCATAAGTACATTCATTTCTAGATACTTAACTCAAATAGGAATAATTTAACAACAGAGGTATAATATGGCACTTCAAGATTCAGGACCACTTAGAATTACTCAGATATCTAATGAATTTGGCATAGGTGCAAAACGAAGTCTAGGAGATTATAGAGTTAGGCAAACTGTTGGTGATATGACCCTATCACTTGATGAAGGTATTCCTATGAGAACTGAAGGGTCTGAACCTGATACCACTACCGAAATTAGATTTAGTCAATTTTATAATAAAAGATTAAATGTAGTTGTTCTTTATGATGAGGACATCGTAGCAGATCCTAATAGTTCTAACGAAGATGAACGAATTAAAAGAGTTGATGGAGCTCATAATATATACAGTTCGAATAGAGAACTTAATAATGGTATTGTAAATACAATTAGTCCTGACCCATCCTTTACAGCTCCTGAAAACGGTTCAGGATCAAAAATTACGTTACATGTTACAAAAAAACTTGGTAGTAATAAAGATTCTAGAAAAAATTTTGACCCAGATAATACCGGTACACACCGTTCTGCTTTAAGAACTGGTAATCCTAGTTATTGGAATAAATCTGATGTCACTCCAATAATGCATATAAACATTGGACCTAATGCTATTGTTTCTGGTGCAGGTGGTAATGGAGGAAAAGGTGGAAGAACATTCGATGTTAATGACGGTAATGGTCAACCTGGTGAAGTTGGTTCAAGTGCTATTGGTATTGCATTTCCAGTTGAAAAAATAACAATTCAAGAAGGAGGAGTCGTTCAAGCCGGATGTGGAGGCGGTGGAGGAGGCGGTGCAGCTGCCGGGGAATTATCTGAAACTGATGAAAGAGTCGGTGGTGCCGGTGGTGGAGGTGGAGCAGGATTACCGGGAGGTATAGCAGGAAAAGCAGGTAGTGATGCAAACACTACTGATGGAACCTCGACTAATGAAGGATATAAGAATGTAGAACATCAACCACAAGATGGTGGAAATGGATCTCAAACTAGTGGTGGAGGCGGTGGAAAAGGTGGTGCAAATAATGAACAAAATTCAGATAACACTCCCACGGCACAAAGTGGTGGAGGAGGTGGTGGAGGAGGTCAAACTGTTGGTGAAGGTGGTGGTTTTTTTAATTTAGGAGAATCTTCTAACGTCACCGGTTTTACTATACGATGGAGTGGAACATTTGTACAACCAGGTGACCCTCCCACAAGAGATCCGAATGGTAGTGAAGCAAGAAGTGGCACCGGTGCCGGACATTCGTTTGAATGGGCACCAAATGCTTCTGCCAACACTGCTTTAAGAGATGCTACACTTGGTTGGGAGAGTACGAGTGATTCCCCAATTGTGCAAAATAATGTAGAAATGCTGAACCACCCAAGTGGTTCAGGATCAAATTTTAAAGTTGATATTAAATATTCACCATATCAAAAAAATGAAGATGAGGGTACTAGTATTTTTCAAACTGCGATAGAAATTACGAGAATTGCAAATCAAGGTAATGGGTATAGTGAAGGTGATGCCCTTACAACACAGTATTGGATTGACAATGCCTTATCACCTGATGGAGCAGAAGCCAATCGCAGAATTATTAATGTCTCTGAAGTTGAATCCGTAGCAATTTCAGGCAATGGTTCTGCCGGTAATGCATCTGTAAATTCATTCATTACTAATATCAGTAACAATGATGGAAAAGGTGGAAATGGTGGAAATGGTGATGCAGAAGGATCGGGTCAAGATACAGGTAGTGGTGGTGCAGGTGGTCTTGGTGGTTATGCAATAATTACTAAAGATGTTGATTTACCTGATATTATAGGAACAGGTATAATAGGGAGAATTGAAAAAGGTGATAGTGAAATTGTAATATAATGGCACTTCAATCATCAGGACCGATTAGTTTTCTAAATCTTATTGCTGAGTTTGGTAATCCTGGAGGAGGAAGTCACGATTTAGGTGCATATAGAGTATCACAAACAGTTGGTGAAATGAATAATTTGCCTCTTGATGAGGGAATTCCTCAAGGTAATAGTCAAATAAGTTTTGAAGATTTTTATGGTAAAAGATTAAATGTAATTGTTCACTATTCTGGTACTCAAGAACGTCCTGGTGGTGCAAGAGCAAAATATAATGGCAACAATGCCTCTGACGTACCTGTAATTGTTATTGGTGGAGGTAGAAATAGACCTGCAAATAGTTCAGGAAAGGACGTAACCATACATGTTTCAGGCACACTTCATGGAAGTGAATCACATAGTCAACTCGATTGCACATTAAAAACTGGTGGTGGTTGGAACTCTGGAACAATATTAAACGTTAATGTTGGTGAAGAAGGAAAAATTTTTGGTGCCGGTGGTGATGGAGGAAAAGGTGGAAGACCGGAAAGTGAAGAAGGTGATGGCCTCGATGGTGAAGATGGGTCTAGCGCACTAGGTCTCGGATATAATATCACTGAACTAAGAGTGCAAACTGGAGGAATAATCTCTGCCGGAGGTGGAGGAGGAGGAGGTGGCGGTGGTGCCAGAGGTGAAGGGGGTGAATCTGACGAAAGAGTTGGTGGTGCCGGTGGTGGAGGTGGTGTAGGAATACCGCACGGTGTAGGTGGTTTTGGAGGTACTAATCCGGCCGATGCGTTAGGATCAGTTTATATTGCGGCATCAGAAGCAGAAGAAGCATATGGTAATGTAGAATATCAACCAGGAAATGGTGGAAATGGATCTGAAACTGATGGTGGAAATGGTGGTCACGGAGGTGCAAATAATGAACAAGATGATGATGATTTTAGTAATGATGAAGAATCTTCGGCCCAAAGTGGTGGTGGTGGTGGAGGAGGAGCACCTCAATCTAACAATGAAGGTGGAGAAGGTGGTGGAGATTATACATCTTACGGACCAGGTAGTGGAAGAACAGCTGCTCAAGATGGAAGCACTGAAAAAGGTGGAGATGGGGGTCAGGCTGATGCAGAAGGAGGTGAACAAATAGAGGGATCAGGTGGAGAAGGTGGTGAAAATGGTTATGCAATAATTACAAATTCTGGTGTATCTATTTCTAATACTGTCGGTAGTAGTAGAATTAAAGGTCGTACTTTGCCAAATACAAACTTTACTTAAATAGAACATAATAAAATATAATAATTAAATATTATGCAAAATACTGAAAAATTATCGGTAACTTTATTTAATGATCCCTTCCCACATATGATATGCGATGATTTTTATAATCCCGAAGAACTAAAACTTATATGGGAAGAACTTAATTTTTATACAAAACCAGGAAAATTATTAGAGGCAAAAGATTATGGTGGTGTTGTCGGATATACGAATGCAAAAGCTTTAATGCTAGACTCTATCTATAGAGATTATGGTAAAAGTAATGGTATAAATTATAGAAATCTATCAAATATATTAACGGTTAATAGAAAATTATTTACGAGTGGTGTCTTAGATGCATTTGCAGGTGTACATGATTGTTGTTGTATTGCAAATCAATCAAATAATGATACTACAAAAATAAGATATTATCATGATGGTGAAGGATATGATCCACATACCGATAAAGGATTTCAGTTTTTAGGATTTTCATATTTTTATAAAGAACCTAAAAAATTTACAGGTGGTCAGTTATATTTTCCAAAATATGATTATGAAGTTCCTTGTGATAATAATTCAATGATTGTTTTTCCTGGATGGGTAGAACATGGGGTAAAAGAAGTAAAGATAGAAGACTCTGATTATTTTGATGGTTGTGGAAGATATGCCATAACATCATTCTTCGGATTTAAACCAAGAGAAGTTTGACAAAATATCAAATTACGAGTAGAATATCTTTGCTAAGGTTGATGGGACACTTTAAGAACTGTCTACTAACTTTAGATACCGGTGCATTATGCCCTATAATACAGAGGTAATCAAGGGAGAACCCTCATGGTCTGTGAAGTCAAACTCTATGTTGCTGGTGAAACTTTCTACGAGACTGTTCGTGCGGCAAATTATGATGATGCTAAAAAAGTAGCACTAGCAAGAAATCCTAATGCAAGAGTTATCAGTGTAAATGCCAAATTCTAATAAGTTTTTAAAACCACATATTCCACGACCAGGATTGCTTGAACCAAAACCAGGTAATCCTTTGGGATATGTGACAAAAGATGGTAAATGGGCTGCAGTTCCATTAGGTAATAGTAAAAAATTTATTATTATACATAATGGAAGTGTGGTTCATCAGACGCGCACTTATGATTCAGCACTGAACTTTATTAAAAAAGGTATCAAAAATGAAGGATCAAAACGGAATCGAAGACAATGAATCTAGTGACATTAAATGGAATCGAGGACTGGATATTTTTATTGAGTCCGTTTATAAACCTGATTCTTCATTAAGACAATGTGCTCACAATCAAAAATGTTATCATGAACTCATGTGGGTTCGTGAAAACGTGTTAAACTATCTTAAAACACTTAGAAAAGAAAATGCATATTCCACGTATTCATGACGGAGATAAAGTAACCTATATTGGTTGCTGTAAAGAACAACTTAACTGGGGTAATAATGATAATCCCGATGATGTATTAGAACGAGGAAAAGAATATACAGTAAAAATGACTGAAATGCACACCTCACATACAAAGTTAATTATTGAAGGTTATGATGGTAAATTTAATTCTGTTTGTTTCTTGAAAGGAGAAGACCAATGAGTCAATTTGATCCGGCAGAAATAGTGTTACAAAGCACTGCCAAAATGTTTGAATATGAAAAGTTATCACGTCAAATTGAAGAATGTGATGATATTGATACACTTAGAGACATGGCAAGGTGCTGGATTAAATTGTATATGAAACAGCAAGAAACCATGAGAACTATTGGACTTGAAAAACAACCACTTCCTAAAAGAAAGGATGATGAAGGTTAATTATGTACGAGGAATTAGATTGTTTTGAAAGAGCACTACAACATTTTGGTACGAGAGTAGAGATTATAACTGCCTTAGAAATGGGTAAAAAAATGAAACCTGAAGAAGCATATCAGATGATTAAAGAAGAGATTAAAGAACTAAAAAAGTGTCGTAAAAAGTTTAAAAAAGATGCCTGATGATTCTCTCAAAATTCATGAAAACGATGATGGTTCATTTAGTATGGAATGGGATCGAGAAGACCAGAAATGGAACTGGTTGAATGACTTGACAAGTGCCGAGATCGAGACTATGCTACAGGAAGCAATCAAAAACTATGGAGGAACTCAATGAACATGGATAAAATTGACTATAAAAATTATTCTCTTGAAAAATTGAGTGAATTTATTTCAGACGCACTTCAAAGTGAGGCAACACCCACAGAAATTTACAGCACTATCACCACAACCCTAAAAAAAGAAGTTGAATATCATGATGTTTGTAGAAGACAGGCACAGGATATTTTAGATCTGATGCAAGATAAAGGTGATAGTAATCTTGACTTAAATCAAGATTATGGACAAAGTTTTATCTCGGCGGCATTTAATGATACAATTTCATTAGAAAATGACGATAAAACTATCAAATTTCCTGCTCGATACTAATAAATATTACAACAAAAAAGTAAACTACAATGGAAAGCGTAGAAAAGCATATTGAGGTTGATAAAAAGATCCTTGAAGATCCCACAACTTCACCACAACAACGTCGGCATATTGAAGGAGAACTTCATGAACTTGAAGTTTATGTAACTAATCACAAGAAAGAAATTGCGGATGGTGATCATCATGACCCCACTGCACTTGAACTATTTTGTGAAGTTATGCCAGAAGCAGATGAGTGTCGTATCTATGATGACTGAATGAATCTTCCAACATCATTCCCTCATGAACCTCCTACAGGTTATCATTACGAGGTTGAACAATTCAGACCTAATGTGGTTTCTATCTGGTTACGTCATCCCGATCATTTCAATTATACTAATGATCCTGTACGCACTATATGGGGTTTCTTTAATACAAAGAAAGGACTGTATTATTCACCCATCAATCATAAAAAAGTCGGAGAAGAAGTTAATATCACTGATACCAGAAATTACACTTCAATGCAAATAAAATATCAAGGACTGGAAGGTTTCTTTGTGTGACGGTTATCGCACTGTCTACCACCTCTTGACGGGGTGGTTTTTTTATGCCATAATATATTCATATTCATCAGGCATCTGTGACCATCACTCTCCGTCCGCATCAGCAACGTGGTATTGATCGTATGAGTGAGTATAACAAAGGTCAACTTATCTTTCCTACTGGAGCAGGCAAAACTCTCACGGCTATCATGGATGCCAAGAGAGTATTTGAGACTGCAACATCTCACAAAACCATTGTGATTGTTGCTCCTCGTATTCTGCTTGCAGAGCAACTTTGCAGTGAGTTTCTGGAAGTTATTCAACGCAATGATGTGCATGTGATGCACGTTCATAGTGGTGAAACTTCTTTCTTTGGCACCACTAAGGTTGAGAAGATTCGGATGCACGATTCTATTTGCAAGACTGCCGGTGAGCATCAACTTATCTTCACTACTTACAACTCTTTGGGTCGTATCGTAGATGCAGATGTTGAGGTCGATACAATCTACTTTGATGAGGCACATAACAGTGTCAAACGCAACTTTTTCCCTGCCACCGAGCACTACAGTCAGGAAGCTAATCGTTGCTATTTCTTCACTGCCACTCGTAAGACTTCGGTCACTATTATGAAACCTGGCATGAATGATCATGCTGTTTATGGTGATGTGATCTGTCGTGTTTCTGCACCTGAACTGGTGGAGGGTGGATATATTCTTCCTCCTAAAGTAAAGGTGATTGATATGGAAAAGGTTGACCGTCATTCTATCACTCCTAATCTTGAGAGTGGTAATATTCTCACCACGATTGATGACATCAACATCAAAAAGATTTTGGTCTGTGCAAAAACCACAAAACAACTGACTAACATTTTCCTGACTGATTTTGCCTATCAGTTGGAGAAACGTGGTTATTCTTATTTGTATATTACTGCCAAAACTGGTGCTGTTATCGATGGTAAGAAAGTATCCCGTGAGAAGTTCTTTGAGACTCTGAACGCTTGGGGTAAAGATTCTGACAAAAAGTTTGTGGTTCTTCATCGTTCGATCCTATCCGAAGGTATCAACGTCAGTCAACTGGAAGCTGTTATTTTCATGCGTAACATGGATGTAATTGAAATGACTCAAACTGTGGGTCGTGTGCTTCGTAAAGGGGGTTCAGATAAGACTTATGGGTTCTGTGTCGTTCCCGTATATTCCAAGGTTGGTGTGAGCACTCAGAGGGGATTGCAGACGGTAATTGATACCGTTTTTGAGAAGGGTGAGATGCTTGATTCTGTCGTTCGTCGTTAATGGACCAGTCTATGAACTGTCCACCAACCGTTGAAAGGGCACCAGGATGC